>ULWY01011344.1_pt1 | contig 13145 bp, 9 predicted proteins | sample 1960761 | NCBI WGS metagenome assembly ULWY01 (sample SAMEA4835824, study PRJEB28245) | human gut metagenome | biome: gut microbiome; material: fecal sample | place: Denmark | collected 2008
CCTGCCGTGGCAGGCTTAATGCAGGTTCAAGGATATTATCTTATAGCAAACTCAGCGGGGCGGCATTGCCGTCCCGCTGAGTTTGGTACGGGTAACAGGACTCGTAACCTGCGGTTTGCGGTGAAACGAGTGCAGGCTTATCAGTTCGTCTTACGCAAACCTGCTCAAGCCTGCAAGCAGGCTTAAGGCAGGTTCGAGAATATTATCTTGTAGCAAACTCAAAAGGGTAGGCTTGCGCCTACCCTTTTGAGTTTGGTGCGGGTAACAGGACTCGTAACCTGCGGTTCGCGGTGGAATGAGTGCAGACTTGTTAGTTCGTCTTACGCAAACCTGCTCAAGCCTGCAAGCAGGCTTAAGGCAGGTTCGAGAATATTATCTTGTAGCAAACTCAAAAGGGTAGGCTTGCGCCTACCCTTTTGAGTTTGGTACGGGTAACAGGACTTGAACCTGCACGGTTGCCCATCGGATCCTAAATCCGACGCGTCTGCCAATTCCGCCATACCCGCATACCCTTATATTTTATCATTGATGGCTGTGGTTGTCAAGTGTAAAATCGCATCCGTGAGTTATATTCCGTGCAACAGTAAATTCTCAAAGTAAATGCAACAGTGCAATTTAGGGTCGCATTCAGTGTGAAAATTTACGTATTCCGGTCGATCCCGTTCAAGTTGATCTCCGGGGTTTTATTATTTCGCGGTAAGTCCCGTTTATTGCGCGCAGGTATACATCGGCGGTCTTTGCCGCGAATATTTTTGCGGTGTAGCGTTCACGGTACCTTTTTTGGGCGGCGGCGGAGAGTTTTTTTCTCATGTCCGGGTCCCGGTACAGCTTCATTATTGCCTCGGCGGTGGACCACGCCGAGCCTGGGCGTGTGAGTATTCCGCAGCCCGCTGTCATGCGGCGGTTATCCGGAGTATCGCACATTACGGGCGGTATGCCGATGCTCATTCCCTCGATGATCGCAAGGCTGGAGGCTTCTCCGTTTACCGTTGTATTGACATTTACCGCGCACAGCGCCATATACGGCGCGATATCCCGGCAGAAGCCGCAGAAGTGCATATTCCCGGCAAGACCCGCTTTTTCGGCAAGCGATTTGATCTTTTCCCGTTCCGAGCCGTCGCCGACAACAATAAAGTGCATATCCGGCGCTTTTGCGCAGCATAGCGCGGCGGCTTTTACGAACACCTCGTGGCTTTTGCATGGCTCTAGCCTGCCGAAAATGCCGGCGACAAATGCGTCGCGCGGTATTCCGAGCCTTTTGCGAAGGGCGTCAAGCTCATTTTCGCCGGCGGTGCGAAGCGGCGACGAGCCGTTGGGAATGACTGTTATCATCTCGTGCGGCATTCCCGACGCCGCGAGCGCCTGCGCCGCGCCGCGGCTCACGGCTATGGCGTGTGTGGCGGTTGCGCGTTGGAGCATGCCGCCGAACGGTATTTTTTTTACGCTCTCCGCGCAGTGATGCGTCATCACCGTTGCCGGCACGCCGCAAAGCCGTGCGGCGATGCGTGCGGAAAAAGCCGAATGCGTGTGGACGATATCCGGCTTTATCCTGCGGAATATCCCGCAAAGAACAGGTATGGCGCGCGCGTCGTACGAGCGGTCGGATATATACGGAGCTTCTATCAGCTCGGCGCCGGAGCCCTCAAGCAGTCCGCGCACCGCCGAGCCGCATGGCAAAACGACCGAGAGCGCAAAGCGTTCCCGGTCGGTCGCCGAAATAAGTTCCGCAACGGCTCTGCCCGCGCCGCCGACGGCAGAGTCGGTCAGTACGTGGCAGGCTTTTATCTTATTTCTTGTCTTCATGATCGTTATTATCCGTCATTCCCGGCAGCGGTATGCGCACCGGGCGGCGTTTGAGAGGATCGTATACGAATCTGCGGCAGCAGTGATCCTCGCTCACCACTCCCGACCGGTCGCAAAGTACATTGCCGGGGGCGTCCTTGAGGATTCGCGCATACTCGCAAAGCGCGCAGCACGGCTCCACGGCGGGATCGTAGTTGCCGCGCCCATGGCGCGCGGAGACCGAAAACTCCTCTTCGTCGGCGGTATGTCCCGCGCCGAGGAAGGTGAGAAAATATACTATGAGGTAAACGAGCAGCGCGGCAAGGAGCGCGATGTCAAGACCGATATCGCAGTCAAAGCCGATGCCGAAGTGTCCGAAGACCTCGCCGAGCGTTACAACCGGCGTGCGGTCTGCGATCTCAGGTATCGACACTGTGTCTTCCGGAAAGCACACGTTCTGCATTACCGTAAGAAAGCCGCCGAGCACGGTAAATATTGCTGTGAAAATACCGCAGGTGATGCGTCCCGCGCGTTTTTTTACACCGCCTCCGCAGGCGAGAGAAACTATCCCGAGGTAAAGGATGCCGAGCGTTACGGCGGCAAATGCGCCAAGCACCTCGGGGAGGTGCAGGGTCACATCAAGTCCCGTTTTCGTCAAAAGCGGGATCACGGAATTCTGCGGTTCGCAAAGCACGAATATGCACAGCGCGACATATATCGGCATTGGGATGAAATACCCGAGGATCTTTCTTACCGTTCCGGCACGGCGCAGACAGAGAAACACGGCAAGCGCCGCCGCAAGCGGAAAAAATACCGCGCATACCAATGTATAAAATGAATAGTCAAGACCTATCAGTTTGTTAAGATCCATTTTTACGCCGCCTCCCGCGCTTTGGATACGATAATTATATCAAATACGACACGCCTTGTCAAGCGCTGCGGGCAAATCGACAGACGATGCTATCAGCTCCGCGGCGCGGCGTGCCGTTATGTCCGATACATCGAGTTTTTCCGTATCGAGACGCGCGTAAAGCGGCAGTCTTTCGAGACTGCGCGGCAGTACGTCGGGCATTCGTATGCCGCTTGCGATATCACGCTCAAGGCGCCGGGAAAGTGCTGCCGGACTGCATACGAGCGATATCTCGCGTACACGGCACCCGGAAAGATCAAGACGCGAAAGTATGCTTTCGGATATCGCCTTCTCATGCATTACCCAGCAGAATATCACATTTTCATATGCCGTGCATGAAAGAAAATTGCCGAGCAGGCAGACTATATTGTCTGTCACCATGGCGCGCGTTTCATCGGTCACGGTGAACGGGTCGGCATACCAGCACCAGTCGCCATCAAGCATAACGGCGCGGGGGAGCAGCTTAAGAAGCTCACGGATGACGGAGGACTTTCCGACCCCCATCGTGCCGCTTATCATATAAAGAGTTTTCAAGTTTACTTATTTACTTACCTGCAACGCGCATGAGCAGACCCGCGCCGGGGTCGAGCGTGATAACGTACCTGCCAGCCTCGTTTTTGGCGGCGTATTTTGTGCCGTCGATGCTCTTCCAGGATGCCGAGTCGGTATCAAAGTACTCAAGTCCCTCCGAAAGATCGGAGAATGTGTAGCTCATGCGGTTCTTTTCGCCGGCATCGTAGCGCTTGTTTACAAGCATGAAACTGCCGTCGTCAAAGAAGCCTATGACCGCCTGTCTGCCCTCGACCTCGCCGAGATCGCCGTATGAGTAATACTCGCGGCAGCCGTTTTCACCCGATGGCAGATGGAATACCGCCGTTGACTGCTTTCCGAACAGCTCGTTGCCGAGAGGGAGCAGCCACTTGTTTATCTCCTGCACGTCATAATAATGCTGATATTTCTTGCCGGTGTAATCCATGCAGGCGTTGGTCCAGTCCTGATCGGTCAGCGACTTGTCGAGCCAGAAGGTGAAATAGGATATACGCTTCATGCCGTATGCCAGCGACATATTGACCTCCCATTCTATCTGCGTGGGAGTAAGGTCGGCGTAACTCATGTGCTTTGTGAGCAGTATTATCTGCATCTGGTCAAGACCCGCCCCGATGCCTGCCGAACGCACGTTTTCAAGGTTGGTGAAAAATCCGGCGCGCGGTGTGTTGTTCTTTCTGAAATGGTAGTGGTCGTAGCTTATGTAGGAGGGCGCAACGGTCGAAATGTATTCGGAAAGATATTTCTTGTAGGTGGTCGTTCCGAGCTGCTTGGCGCTTGCGTAGGTGGGGAAGAGGTTTATCATTCCCACATGGTCGGGATCGAGTCGGCGCAGTGCGGATATCACCATGCCGAGACGCTCGAATTTATCGGCGGCGGGTTCGTCCATAATGTAATAGCCGCGCAGATTGTCAAATTCGCGGTAATCGGCTGCGACTTCCTTTATGACCGCATCGACCTCATCCTGCGTGACCGCATTCGCGCTGAATACGATGTTGTTTATGCGGGCGTCCCACAGCGCGGAGCAGGTGAGACCGTACTTTTTCAGCAGCACGAGCGCCGCCTTGTTGTTTTCTACCGTGTTGTTTTCTATCGGGATGCTTGTAAAGCCGCAGTCCGCGATGGCTTTTATGTATTCCTCGTTGAGTATCTCATCGCCGTGAGGTCCCCAATAATATGTAATTTCAAACTTTTCCATGCCGGTGGTCCTGCTTACCTCTTTTTCTTTGAAATCGTGATGATACGTCACCGTAGCCGTGAATGAGAATTCTCCGTCCTCATCTGTCAGTGTAAACGAGCGCACCGTGTCGGCGGCTCCCGCGGGGATCGCTGCCAAGGGGAGCGCGGCGGCAGCGAGCATTATGCAGATGACGCGGCGGGCGCGGCGTTTGTCATTGCCGGGGATGATAAGGCAGGCGGCTCCGACGAGCACAGCCGCGGCAGCGGCGATGCCTGCGGCATATGAACCGCAGCCCTTTTTTGATGTACCCGTGCTGTCGGCTCCCGCGGTGCTTTCGACCGGGCGGTAGCTTTTGAAGGTGAACGTGTGCTTGTCGCCGATCGGGATATCAACGGGAGCTTCTTCTTCACCGTAATACACGGTGCCGTTGCTCGCGGAAAGCGAAACGCTTATCTGCTTTGCGTATTCCGAGGAGACGTTCTCAACGGTTATGTCTATATGGTCGTGCGCGGATATGTCGGCGGATATCGCCGAGGTCGCGCGGAGGCCGTCCTTTTCCGCCGTGCCCTTGGCGGCGGGACCCCACGCAAGCGTCAGCGCGGTAAGAGAGGATGCAAACAGGAGGGCAAGAAGAACTGAAAGTGTTTTTTTCATGACAGTGATCCTTTCGGCTTATTTTTTTACTCTCAGGAGCAGAGCGGCGGCGGGTGCTATCGTAAGCACGCAACAGCCGTTTTCGTCGTACGACATGAATGAGGCTCCGTCGGCGGAGCGCCACTCACCCGTGTCGGTATCAAAGTATTCAAGACCGCCGCGGTGGTCTTTGAGCGTGTATTTGCGTTCATACTCTGCGCCGTCCTGATAGTTTTTGTTGACTATCATAAAGCTCTCGTCGTCAAAGAAGCCTATCACGGCGTCGTTGCCGTCGATCTCGCCGAGGTCGCCGTACGGCGTGTAGCCGACCGTGTTGAATGGGATCGTGGTGCCGAGATGGAATACCGCGGTGGACATTTTGTCAAACAGTTCGCGTCCGATGGGCATTAGCCATTTGTTTATCTTCTGAACATCGTAGTAGTGCGGGTATACCTCGCCGAGGTAGTTCATGCAGGAATTCGTCCAACCGTCGTCCATAAGGTCCTTGTCGAGCCAGAAGGTAAAGTAGGAGATGCGCTTCATGCCGTAAACAAGGTCAAGGTTGACCTCCCACATGATCTGCGTCGGCGTAAGGTCGCCGTAGTTGTTCTTGGGGGTGGAGTGCTTGGTGAGCAGAACTATCTGCATGCAGTCCTTGCCGTGCTTGAGTCCCGCCGCCCGCACCGTCTCAAGGTTGTTGAAGACCTGCATGTTGTATTTTCCGTTCGCCCAGAAGACATACTGGTCGTAGCTTATATAGTCCGGGTCTACCTGCGTACACAGAGCATCTATGTGCTTTTCGTAGCTCGGCGAGCCGAGCGTTTTGGAGCTTACCGTGATGGGATAGAGGTTTATCATCACAGAGCGCCCGGGATCGAGGCGGTGGATGGCGGAGGTTATCATGCCGAGGCGCGGGAAGAGCTTTTCGGACGGCTCGTCGGTGATGAGGTAGCCGCGCAGGTTGTCATATCCGCCGTAATCGGCTATGACCTCGCTGATGACCTCGTCAACGCGTTCCTGAGCGAAGCGCGCGGACGAGTGAACGAGATCGTTTATCCGCCAGTCCCATAGGGCGGAGCAGGTAAGCCCGTACTTTTTCAGCAGCGTGAGCGCCGCTTTGTTGTTTTCAACCGTGTTGTTTTCCATCGGAATGCTGGTGAAGCCGCACTCCGCGATCTTTTTGATGTATTCCTCATTGAGGATATCGTTCCCGTGAGGACCCCAGAAATATGTTATCTCAAAGCGTTCCATGCCGGTCGATCTTGCGACCTCCTTTTCCTTGAAGTTGTGATGGTATGATATTTCGGCGCTTACAGTCCTGCCGCCGGTCTCGATGCTGACGGTGAAGGAGCGCACGGTGTCTGCGGCTCCCACGGGAAGCACCGCCGCGGTAAGCACCGTAACGGCTACGAGCAGGATGCCGAGAAAACGGCGTGGGAGCTTTGTACCCTTGAAGCACAGCGCAAGGCAGAGCGCCGAGACGAGAGATATCACCGCTGCCGCGGGGCGTGAAGACATGAAGCAACCACTCTTTTCAATAACGTACTGATTGGTCTCCGTGATCACACTAAGCGGAATGAAAGTCATTGCCTGCTCTTCGCCTATTTCGAGGTCGAAGGGACCGGAGGGATCCGACTGATCCACGATCACCACCGACTTACCGGGTATGTCGGCAACAACGCTGTCGGGGCGACAGCACAGCCATTCTATGCCGTCCGAGGAGCTTAGGGAAACGGTGATCGTTCCCGCATATTCGGAGGAGAGATTCCGGACCTTTACCAGGATATGCCCCGTTGTATCATCGGCGGAGATAACGGCAGATAGTCCGTCCTTCTCGGCGGTGGCTGACGGTACGGCGACATCCGAGGCGAGGGACAGCACGGTAAGCAGCGCCGCAAACATGACCGCAAGCAGTATCGACAGTGTCTTTCTCATAATTGTAGCTCCTTTTTCGTTACGCTGCCCGCACGGGGCAGTCGGCGTTGGGGATGCTGGGCGCCTCCGAAAAAAACGGAAAGCACTTCGCCTTTATTATACAGGCGTCGGGGAACATTGTCAACAAAAAATTCGTTCCCGTAAGTGCTTTCCTTGTATTTATTTTATATTTGTCTTATTTTATATCGATATCGAGGGGCTTGTCAAGCTCGCGCGGAGAGGGCGAGCCGTTTTTCTTTCGCTGGCGCACGCACTCGGTGAGCAGGTATTCTATCTGACCGTTCACCGAGCGGAAGTCATCCTCTGCCCATGCCGCGATAGCGTCGTACAGCTTTGCCGACAGCCGCAGAGGGACCTGCTTTTTTCCGTTGTCACCCATGATCCGGTATCAATATATGCTGCCGGAGTTTACCACCGGTTGGGCGTCGCGGTTCCCGCAAAGGACCACGAGAAGGTTTGAGACCATAGCAGCCTTGCGCTCCTCGTCAAGCTCAACTGTGCCGTACTCGGCAAGTCTGTCAAGCGCCATTTCGACCATACCCACCGCGCCGTCAACTATCATGCGGCGGGCGTCGATTATCGCCGATGCCTGCTGACGCTGAAGCATGACCGCCGCGATCTCGGTGGCGTATGCGAGGTAGGTTATGCGCGCTTCAAGTATTTCTATGCCCGCGTCGTTCACGCGGTCCTGTATCTCGTCGCGTATACGGGATGCCACAATGTCGCTCGATCCGCGCAGGCTGCCGTCATCGGCAACACCGTCGCCGGTGGTGTCAACGTTGGGGGCGACATCGTAGGGGTAAATGCGCACTACGTTGCGCAGCGCGCTGTCGCACTGGAGCGAGAGGTATTCCTTGTAGTTGTCAACATTGAATACCGCCTTGGCTGTGTCAACTATACGCCATGTTACGGCGATGCCGATCTCAATGGGGTTGCCGAGGCAGTCGTTCACCTTCTGGCGGTTGTTGTTGAGGGTCATTATCTTGAGCGATATTTTCTTGTTCACCGGCTCGACCTCAAAGCCCTGATCGGGATTCGCGGCGAGCTTTTTTATCGTCGTAACGTCTCCGCTCTGGTTCAGCTTCGTCTTTGCCGCGGGGTTTACCGCAACGCAGAAGGGATTTACAAAGTAGAAGCCGTCCTCGCGCAGCGTGCCTACGTATTTTCCGAAAAGCGTGAGCACGAGCGCTTCCTGAGGGCGCAGGACCTTAAGCCCGAACATCGGTATAAAGCCAACGCATACCCATACGCAGGATATGACGAAAAGCACTATCGCGCCGGCGCCGCGTCCGGCTTCCATTCCTATACCGCCGAAAACCATGCCCGCTATCGCCGCCGCGTAAAGCACTACCATGATAATGAGCGCTGCCATGCCGTTCTTTTTGCTTTTATAAATTTTTTCTTTCATAATGATGAGCTCCTTTCCGTTGCTCTGTGTGGTATCATTATGATATCACAAAAATATCTCTGTGTCAATAGGAAAATAAAAAAATCAACCGCAGGTTTACAAAAAAACGGGTGTTTTATACCGCGGCGCACTTGTTATTTCTTATACTTGGTGATATAATTATCTATGGAAATAAAAGCACGTTTCAAATCTTGAAATAACGGAGGTCACAAAATGCTTGATCCTTTTGTTTTTGACAAAAAAGGACTCTTCCTGCCCGGTGCCGATACAACGGTGCGCGTGCAGAGGAGCCGCAACCGCCGCATAGTTCTGCTTGGCGGTAATATCGTAGGCAACCAGCGCTCCGAATCGTCCGGAGTCTCGGCGCGTGTGCGCCGAGGCGGAATGTACGGCTTTTCATCGGTAGCCGGATGCACGCCGGATGCTGTTGACGCGGTCATACGCGCCGCGGGAGAGAACGCCGCGTTCATGGATGAGCGCCTGCGCCGCGGTAAGCCCGCGCTGGCTCCCATGCCCTCGGGCATGATCACCGAGTACAGCGATGCCGCCGATCCGGAGCAGAAATTCTACATTGAATTTGCCCGCACCATAGATGCGTACATCGTGAAAAAGTTCCCCGATCTTGCGAGCCGCAATATCGTTCTTTTCAATGAATGCATTGAAAAGGTGATCGCAACGTCCGACTGTGCCGACGGTCACGTGGGAATGAACCGCAGCTATATGTATGTTATCATGTCCGCAATGACTCCCGCAGGTGTCACCGTTGAGCATACCGGTATATTTGGCGGTTGGGGGGATTTTGAAAGTCAGTTCCACTCTCCCGAGGAGTTTTATCCCGAGCTTGACAAGCTGCATGAGGAGATCATGAAAAAGAGAGAGGGCGTATACGCAGAGGCGGGCGTGAAGACCTGCATACTTGCCGGCGAGCTATCCGGAATGCTGGCGCACGAGGCTGTCGGTCATACCGTTGAGGCGGATATGGTCATGGGCGGCTCTGTCGCCGCTCACCTTATGGGCAAGCAAGTGGCAAGCGAGCTTGTGTCAATGGTGGACTATGCTCACACCGCATTCGGCAAGCCCGCGCCGCTGCCGGTCTGGCTTGACGATGAGGGCGTTATCGCCAAGGACGCCGTGCTCATCAAGGACGGTATCCTTACAGGCTATATGCACAACCGCGAGAGCGCCGAGCGCTTCGGCGCGGAGCCGTGCGGCAACGCGCGTGCGTTTGCCTTCTCGGACGAGCCTCTCATCCGTATGAGAAATACCGCGGTGCTTCCCGGCGAGTCCAGGCTTGAGGATATTATAGCGTCGGTAGACGACGGTTATATGCTCTGCAGCACTAACAACGGACAGGCTGACACGACCGGCGAGTTCATGTTCGGCGTTACCATGGGCTATGAGATAAAAAAGGGAAAGCTCGGACGCGCGATACTCGACACAACTATTTCGGGCGTTGCGTTTGAAATGCTCAAGACCGTCGATATGGTATCGGATACTGTGACATGGTCGTCGTCCGGCTACTGCGGTAAAAAGCAGCCCATGCCGGTGGGACTTGGCGGTCCCGCACTGCGCTGCCGCGTAAACATCGCCGGCCGCTGATAAAGAAGGGAGATCTGTGACATGAAAGAAATATACGATCTTGACGCCATTGCCGAAAATGCCATTTCCGCTCTCCTTGCCGCGGGGGCAGATAAGGCGTCCTGCACGGTAAATTACGGCGAGGTGCATGAATTCAACTATGAGGGCGGCGATTTTTCGCTTTTCCGCACTCTTTTCAATACCACGATTTCGCTTATGTCCATAAAGGACGGCAAAAAGGGAAGCGCGCGTATAAACAGCTTTGAGTCGGACGCGGTAGCCGAGGCGGTGCGCGACTGCCTTGCTACCGGAGATGCTTCCGAGGCGGATGACGCGTGGGATATCGCACCCGTCATTGCAAACGGTTCGTTTACCGAGGGCGAGCTTGAGCCGGATACCGAGCGGCTTTTTGAGCGCACGCGCGAGCTTGTCGGGGATATCGGAAGAATGTTCCCGAAGATCGTTGTCGAACAGCTTATAACCGATCATTCGGCTTTCCACAATGTTTACCGCAACTCCAACGGAGTCCGCTTTGATACCCGCGGCGGATATTATAGCTGCTCTCCCATGTTCTCCGCGCACGACGGCGAGAAGGCGTCATCCTTCTTTTACTCTCAGTGCGTGACGCATGACCTTTCCAAGCCCTTTATGGAATGCGGATCGATGAAGCAGGATCTCGGCGACACCGAAAAGCAGATAGATACCCGCGCGGTGGACGGCAAGTTTACCGGAACGGTGATACTCACACCGGGGTGCCTTGGCGATCTGCTGGGCTCGGCGCTCGATAATTTTGCCGGTGACAATCATATTCTTGACGGCACGAGCATCTGGCTCGACAAGCTGGGTAAGCAGGTGGCGCACAAGTCGCTTACAGTCTGCATGGCTGCACGCGATCCGCGCCTTGCCATGACCGACCGCTACACGGCGGAGGGCTTCCCGTCCGAGAACTTCAACATTATTGAGAACGGCATACTGCGTGAGTTCAACATTTCAAACTATGTTGCAAACAAGACCGGTAAGCGCCGCGCGCCCAATGACGGCGGCAGATTCATCATCGAGGGTGGCAGCAAGCCTCTTGCCGATATGATAGCATCGGTAAAGCGCGGGCTTATCGTTGCGCGCTTCTCGGGCGGCGAGCCGTCCGCCAACGGCGATTTCTCCGGCGTTGCCAAGAACAGCTTCATGATCGAGGACGGAAAGATCACCGATGCCGCTGCCGAAACCATGATATCCGGCAACCTTGCCGATATGCTTATGAACGTAAGAGATATCTCCGCCGAGACCGTCGCGGACGGCGTGACGCTGATGCCCTATATTTCATTTGACGGCATAACCATATCCGGTAAATAAACCGCATGACCGACGGCGGGAGCCATTCTGTGCTCCGCGCCGCCGGTCCTTTGACATATTTCAGAGCGACTCGTTTTCTTGGCTTGCAAAGAAAACAGGCATAGCGCAAAGAAAGGAACAGCCATAAAAATGGAGAAGCATATTGTATATACCGGCGCCGACCTTATATTCTGCGACCGCGCGGGACTTGACGGCGATATAAGAAATATTCTTGACGGCGGGCGGCTGGGCTTGCTCACCGCCGCGTCGGGGACGGATAAGCGCGGTATGCCGACATATCTGCGGCTTGCCGCCGAGGGCAGACTCTCTGTGCTTTTTGCGCCGGAGCACGGGATACATTCCGCGCTTCAGGACGGCGCATGGGGAGGCGAATATACCGATCCCGATACCGGCGTGCCGGTATACGACCTGCCCGCCAAGGGAAACCCGAAGATAGGCAAGGCGCTTGAGCGGTGCGACGCCGTGCTGTACGATATACAGGATGTCGGCGCGAGGTTTTACACATATATCTATTGCCTTGCATATCTTATGCATGAGTGCGCCGCGCGGCACAAGCCCGTGATAATCCTTGACCGCCCGGACCCGATAGGCGGAACGGCTGTGGAGGGCGCGATGCTCGACGAGGCGAGATTTTCTTCATTTGTCGGGCGGTATGCCATGCCAGCGCGCTATGCCATGACCTGCGGAGAGTTCGCGCTCTGGCTCAACGTTACGCATAACGTGGGCTGTGAGGTGCATGTGGTGCGCTGTCGCGGATGGTCGCGCGATATGTATGCCGACGAGACCGACCTGGCGTGGATAAACCCGTCGCCCAATCTGCCGTCGGTAACGGCGTCGCTCATCTACATCGGTACCTGCCTTATCGAGGCGACGAACGTCTCGGAGGGGCGCGGCACAACGCGACCCTTTGAGCTTGTGGGAGCGCCGTGGTGCAACGCGACCGATCTGGCTGCACACCTCAACGCCGCGCGGCTCGGCGGAGTGTATTTCAGTCCGGCGTATTTTACTCCGGTGTTCGGCAAGCATGCGGGAACAGCCTGCCGCGGCGTGCAGATAAATGTCACCGACCGCCGCGCCTTCCGTCCGCATCTTGCGGGATTGCACCTGCTTGCCGCCATGCAGGAGTATCCGGAGTGCGAAACGCGTGAGAACGGGCTTTGCCTGCGCTACGGCACGGATGCGCTCATCGGCGGCTTTGACCCCGCTGCGGTGGCGGCGGCAGAGCATGACGGAACAAAAAAATTCTTCGCGGAGTGCGGTCCGTACCGGCTTTACTGATATAAAAAAGCCGATTTTGCGCATTTTTTCACGCCATACGGCATAGATAACGGCGCATGTGAATGAAATGGATATAATCGCTTCGGATGTGAAAATAAAATTGTATAAAATGCACTATTGACATATCGTCAAGACTGCGATATATTATTATACGCTTCATTTTCTAAGAAGGAGGGATAGTATGATCATATTTGTCTGCAATCTTTGCGGCTATGAATATAAGGCGTCGGAGGGATGTCCCGATTCGGGCATTGAGGAAGGCACCGATTTCGACGATCTGCCCGAGGATTGGACCTGCCCGTACTGCGGAGCGGGAAAGGATGAATTTGAGCCCGTAGAGGTCAAGGATGAGGATGAAGAGTCCTCGGGTCCCGTTGATTCCGACGAATTCTGACGCGGCGCGTAAATTCGTGCGTTAATTTGAATAACTTTTTTTCAAAAAGGTATTGACAAAAGCCGAAATGCGCGATATAATAAGCAGGTCGGAAAACGACGACCTGCGAGCGGGCCATTAGCTCAGTTGGTCAGAGCTACCGGCTCATAAC
>ULWY01026234.1_pt1 | contig 13145 bp, 10 predicted proteins | sample 1960761 | NCBI WGS metagenome assembly ULWY01 (sample SAMEA4835824, study PRJEB28245) | human gut metagenome | biome: gut microbiome; material: fecal sample | place: Denmark | collected 2008
GACTATAATAGGAACATTTGCACATACCAAATTATCACTCCATTTCCTGTGCTATAACATCATAATCTCAATAGATGTTATAAATAATCACCTAATTAATCTGAGATTCCATTTCTGCAGAATGGTAGGAATTAGGATCTGTAGGTTTTAGCCTACAGTTGTTATTATAGATAAATTCTATAAAAGAGAAAGTTACGTTTCGTGTACTATAAAAATGCCTTATCTAAGCCATTTTTTGCATTTTATGTAAAAAACAAACGAAAAAAATAAAAAAAAGGTTACGATTTGTAACCGAAATTAATAAATTTATAAAAAAAAGATGGTATTTTATCTACCATGACTAGGGTAAAACATACCATCTTTTATTCTTTATTATCTTAAATGCGCGTGAAGAAGGGCATCAAGGCGATTTAAAATCGAATTAATAATCTTATCTACATCAGCCGTTTCAAGCGTTTTTTCTTTATCCTCAAAGGTTAAAGATATTGCAAGAGACTTCTCGTTTTCTTTAACATTTTCACCCTCATATAAGTCAAATACCTCAAGGTTAGTTAAATACTTTTTACTTGTCATCTTGATTACATCACAAATTTCCTTACAAGTAACATTCTTGTCAACTACAATTGCAAGGTCTCTTGATACAGAAGGGAACTTACAAATAGTTTGATATTTGAAGGCTTGATGATTACAAGCATAGATTTCATCAAGATTTAATTCAAATACATATGTATTATCGCAGCTATGCTCATGAGCATATCGTGGATGAACCTCTCCTACAAAGCCTACCATTTTTCCGTCGACAATAATCTTAGCTGTACGACCAGGATGCATATTCTTTAGATTAGGATATGCTTCAAATACTGGGGATAAATTTAGCTTTTCAAATAGAATTTCAAGGATTCCCTTAACAAGGAAAAAATCAACTGGGGTTTTATATCCTTGCCATTTTGAAGAAGCAAATAAACCATTAAAGGCACCAGCAAGATGCATAACCTCACTAGATGATGTATAAACCTTACCTATTTCAAAGAATGATAAATCATTCATTTTACGTGATTTATTATAAATAATTGTATTTAAAAGAGATGGAATTAGGCTTTGACGCATATAAGCACGATCTTCCGTCATTGGCATTAAAAGCTTAATTGGCTCTTCTTCCCTCTCAACAAAGTCATAAAGCTCATTTTCGTTTGTTAATGAATAAGTTACTGCCTCATTAATTGTCATATTAGATAAAATGATACGGCAATTTCTTACAAGCTTTTGATAAGGAGTTAAAGCACCTTTATCATTTGTTGAAGCTAAAACAGTTGGAATATTATCATATCCATACATTCTTGCTACATCCTCAATAATATCCTGATAGCTAGGAAGTAGATCCATACGACGAGAAGGAATATTAATCTCATAAGAACCTGAGCCCTCATAATCATAACCTAAACGATCAAAAATAGCTTCTACTTCTTTATTATCTAAAGATGTACCTAATACCTTATTAATCTTAGCAGTTGTGACGCTTGTATGACGTTCCTTATAAGGAGCCTCAATACCATTAACTCCGGCAAGAACCGTACCATTAGCATATTTTTCAAGTAAATAAGCCGCATAATCAAGAGCACGATTTACTCTTTGATAATCAATTGTTCTTTCAAAACGAGTTGAAGATTCACTCTTAAGACCTAAGCGTTGTGAAGTCTTTCTGATTGAAAGTGGCTCAAAATAAGCAGCCTCTAGGACAACATTCTTAGTTTCAGAAGTGATTTCAGTTGAAGCACCACCCATTACACCGGCAACACATAAAGCCTCATTACCATTAGTAATAACGATATCGCCATTACTAAGCTTACGCTCAACATCATCTAAGGTCTTAATTACTTCGCCTTCCTTAGCCTCACGGACAACAATGCTTGTACCAAGCTTATCAGCATCAAAGCTGTGAAGTGGTTGACCAAGCTCCATTAAAACATAGTTTGTAATATCAACTACATTATTAATAGGACGAATTCCTGATGCAATAAGACGAGCCTTAATAAATTCAGGTGAAGATTTAATTTCAACATTTTCTATCTTTCTTGTTAAATATTTAGGGCACTTTGATGTTAAAACACTAACCTTAACATCATTTTCCTTTGAAGATTCCTCAAGACTAAACTTCTTTGGCTCTACCTTCTTATTTAAAGTAGCTGCTAGATCATAGGCAACACCCTCGATTGAAAGTAAATCTGAACGATTTGAAGTTAATTCAAGATCATAAACATAATCATCAAGTCCAAGGTAATGAAGAGGATTTTCACCAACAGGAGCATCCTCAGGGAGTAGATAAATACCATCCTTATAGGCTTCCTCAACAAACATTTCCTTAATACCAAGCTCTTGAAGTGAGCAGCACATACCATTAGATTCAACACCACGAATCTTAGATGGCTTAATCTTGAAATCGCCAGGTAATACAGCACCAGGAAGAGCCACGATAACCTTAGCTCCTTGCTTCATATTAGGTGCTCCACAAACGATTTGTGAAACAACACCTGGTTGAATTTCAATTTGACAAACATGTAGGTGGTCACTATCAGGATGATTTACACATTCCTTTACATAACCAATTGTCAAATTAGTATTCGTAGTAAGAGGATATGCCTCTTCAATTTCCGTCATATGGAAGGAAATTTGATTAAATAATTCTTCATTTGTATATCCATCTAGATTAATATAATCCTTTAACCAGTTTGTAGAAACCTTCATCTTACTTTACCTCCTTAAATTGATGTAAAAAGCGAAGATCATTCGTATAGAAATTACGAATATCATCAATACCATACTTAAGCATAGCAACACGTTCAATACCAACCCCAAAGGCAAATCCTTGAATATGCTCTGGGTCATAACCTGACATTCTAAGTACATTATCATTAACCATACCTGCACCTAGAACCTCAATCCAACCAACACCCTTACATGTTGGACATCCCTTACCACCACAGCGGCTACATGAAACATCTACCTCAACAGATGGCTCAGTAAATGGGAAAAATGATGGACGAAGACGAATTTTATTGTTTTGACCAAACATCTTTTTCGCAATTTCAAGTAATGCACCTTTTAAATTAGCAAGAGAAATATCCTCGCCTAAAACTAAACCCTCAAATTGCATAAATTGATGAGAGTGAGTTGCGTCATCCGCATCACGTCTATATACCTTACCAGGACATACAATTTTAATTGGAGCTCCACCCTTTTTCTCCATTGTACGAGCTTGTACAGGAGATGTTTGACTACGAAGTAAGTGTTCAGGATCAATATAGAAGGTATCCTGCATATCACGAGCAGGGTGTCCCTTAGGTAAATTTAATTTTTCGAAGCAGTATTCATCGGTTTCAATTTCTGGTCCTTCAGCTATTTCATAGCCCATACCGATAAATAAATCCTCAAGTTCCATTATTGTTTGATTTAAAGGATGAATAGATCCTACATTAGCCTTTAGCCCAGGAAGGGTAACATCAACTGTTTCATTTAAAAGACGAGCATTGATTTCTGCATCATTAAGCTCTGCAAGCTTTGCATCAAATGCTTTTGAAAGCTCAGTCTTATATTGGTTAGAAATCATACCAATCTCTTTACGTTCTTCTACTGTTAAATTACGCATATTAGCCATAATTTGCGCAAAAGGACCTTTTTTACCTAATACATTTGCCTTTTCATTTGTTAATTCAATTTTGTTCTTAATTTCTTTAAGATTAGCCTTTACCTTATCTCTTAAAGCCTCAAGTTCTTCTTTGATTGCCATAAATATTGGCTCCTTTCTTTTAAATATTTTATATTAAGACTCACTTTTTTTACTTAAGCAATAAAAAAAGTCGCCCTAAATCCAAGGACGACATTATCGCGGTACCACCTTAGTTCAGTATAAAATACTGCACTCAAATTCTTTAACGCAGAAAACGGGCTTGATTAGAGCCATTCAAAAGTGAATTCAAATTAAAAATCTAAGAAGCTTTCCACCTTCCGCTTCCTCTCTTATAGATTAAATAACTCTACTAGTCTTTATCATCATATTTTTATCAACGAGTTAATTATACCCAATTTAAAAAAATTAAGCAAGAGCTTTTTATCAATTAGGCAACTCTTGCTTAAAATTAACTATTATTTTAAATTGTTATTTACATTATTTTTACTAGTTTTTTCAATCAAACTAGCAAATGCTTTTATTATAACTACGATAGCAACATAAAGTCCAATAAGAACAATTGTTGTATCAATATCATTTTGAGATACAAAAAACAAAACAATAAATACTATTGAGACCAAAATTAAAATAATATCTTTAATATACTTCATCATTACTCCTCTTTTCCTTTCTACTAAATGTATTTTAACAAAATATATTTTTTTGTCAAATTAATATATAACAATTCTCCTACTTTAAATTGCGAAGTCCTTTAGGATAATGATTTTTTAAATGTCCATTAGTCGCTTTAAAGCCACCAAGATATAATCCATCTGTTTCAATTACACCGTAACCATTAGGAAGTGGCGCTTCTATCTCTTCACCAACTAAATACTTTAAAACTCTAGGATCATTAACATCAAGCTTTAATATATTTTTAAAATATTTACCTAAAGCTTTATAAAAATGGTGATATGGTTCAAAACGGCCCTTAATTACCTCACCAAGCTCAACACCATTAGTGTTAACATTAAGCTTTGACATATCAATATTTGATACAGTAAGATAATACCGGTTTCCTATTTTTTTAATATCACCCTTAGGTATTTCTTTAAGATTATCCTTCATAAACTTTATAACAATTTTCAATTCATCACTTTGTTTTGACTTATCATATCTTACACGTGATACCTCAGCTCTTTTTTTCCTTAAAAGAGCCATGTATTGACCCTCTCCTTTACCAGTAAAAGGATAAAATTTTAAAGTTTCTTTAATACTAGCTTCCTTCGTAAATTCCTTTAGCAAAGGATTAGCTGGTAACACCTCATAATCAAGTTCATTTACAAGAAAAGAAACAATATCTTCATCCTCTTCTTTTGAAAATGTACAGGTTGAATAAATAAGGATACCATTTTCTTTAAGCATTTTATCGGCTGATTTTAATATTTCATAATCCATTTTAGCACAAGCTAATGGAAGCTCTCTTGTCCACTGTGCCATAGCTTCCTCGTCTTTTCGCATCATGCCCTCACCTGAGCAAGGTGCATCAACTAAAATTACATCAAAAAAGCCAGGAAATGTTGATGCTAAACGAGAAGGTGTTTCATTTAAAACAACACAATTTTGATAGCCTAGGCGTTCAATATTACTAAATAAAATTTGACTTCTCTTTTTTGAATGATCATTTGAATATAATATACCTTTAGGAATTCTTGATAAGATTTGTGTTGACTTTCCTCCAGGAGCTGCACATAAATCAAGGACCGTCTCATCGCCCTTAAACTGATACATATTAACAGGTCCCATCGCAGAAGGCTCTTGAAAATAGAAGGCACCTAAATGATGATATGGATGAGTTCCATATTTTTCCTCATCATTTAAATAATAGCCCTCGGGATCATATTTAATAGGTTCAAGGGGCATATTTAGATTTTTATGAAAAGTATCATAAGTAATTTTATTTAAACGAATACTTCTTACAGGCTTCTTTTGATATTCTTCAAGCATTAATTCATATTCTTTTTTAGTTAATGTTTCTTCTAAATATTTTAAAAATTCTTGATTCATTTTAAACCTCCTAAAAAAAAGAGCCTGCTATATATAAGCAAAGCTCTTATTTATTTAATGAGAAATTACTTAACTTGAGTAAACTTAACTCCATCTCTTGTAACTTCAAGAATAGAGTCACCCTTTTCAAGATTTAAAGACACAACAGCAGCCTTATAAGCATCCTCAAGCTTACCACAAACTGGTTGAACACCCCATGCTAATTGTAAAGAACGGCAATCGCTTCTTTCCTTTGTAGCAAAGAATACGTCAGCAGCTGGACGATATTGAGAAATCTTGAATGCAAGCTCTTGATCACCTTCAGCAACAACAGCAGCAACTTCGAAATTATTTGCAACTTGAGCAACAGCTAAACCAATAGCGTCAATTTCATTCTTCTCATTTGGATAAGAAAGAACATTATCAATCATTAATTCATGATCAATATCATCTTCAGCTCTTTCATCAATCTTAGCCATGTAAGTTACAGCCTCAAGAGGATAATCTCCTTGAGCAGACTCACCTGAAAGCATTGTAGCTGATGTACCATCAAGTACAGCATTATGAACGTCTGAAACCTCAGCACGTGTAGGTCTTGGATTTTGTTGCATAGAATCTAGCATTTGAGTTGCAGTAACAACAATCTTACCAGAAGCTTGAGCAAGATAAATCATTTCCTTTTGAATAGCTGGAAGATCCCAAGCATCAACGTCAACACCTAAGTCTCCACGAGCAACCATTACACCATCAGAAAGAGCAATGATTTCTTCCATGTTTGAAACACCCTCTTGGTTTTCAATCTTAGAAATAATCTTGATGTGGTCATTCTTCTTAGCGGCTAAGATATCACGAATATCCTTAATATCTTGTGGACGACGAATGAATGAAGCAGAAATGAAATCTACATCCTCATCACAACCAAATTCGATATCGTCCTTGTCCTTTGGAGCGATATAATCCATATTAAGAATTACTCCTGGAACATTACAGTTTCTCTTGTTCTTTAGCTTACGAGAATTTTCAATACGGCAAACTAATTCATGATTAGCTTCATCCTTTTCACTAACTGTTAAAGTTAAATTACCATCCTCGATAAGGATTCTTCCACCTACAGAAATATCGTCATAAAGACCTGGATAAGAAATAGCAACCTTGTTTGCATCTCCAAGATAAGAATAATCCATAGTAATACGGATAGTGTTACCCTCAGTTAGCATAACAGGCTCGTCATTCTTTAAATAACCAGTACGAATTTCTGGTCCCTTTGTATCAAGCATGATACCAATATTCCAGCCCTTTTCAGCATTTAAAGCCTTAACGTTCTTAATACGGAAGCCTTGCTCAACATGGTCACCATGAGAGAAGTTCATACGCATAACGTTCATTCCAGCATTGATAAGTGCCTCTAATTGGTCCTTTTGTTCAGAAGCTGGTCCAATTGTACATACCATTTTTGTCTTTTTCATAGTATTTCTCCTTTTATTCTTGTTTAATTTATCATTAATTTTTAGGCAAAACCTAAAAAATAATTTCAGGTGTAAAATTTATACCCTTTTTTATTATATCATAGTTTTTGCTTTAGACAATATTTTTAAACTTAATTTTTAACAATTTTTTTGATTTTTTTAAATTATTTGTTTACAAATGCTAAAAAAATAACCATAAAATGTAATATTTTTTCAAAATATGAATTCTTTTAATTACCTTAGACTTGAATTATTAATTTAAATAGATATAATAGAATTATCTTTGAAAATAGGAGAAAAGTTAATATGAAGAATTTAAAGGGTGCCTGTGTTCTTGGACAATCAGGTGGACCAACATCAGTTATAAATGCGAGTGCAGCTGGTGTATTTTTAGAAGCGCTTAATCAAGAGTGCATTACTGCAGTATACGGTGCTAAGCATGGTATTCGTGGTATTTTAAATGAAGAGCTTTATGATATTGGTAAAGAAGATATTAAAGAGCTTGAGTTGTTAAAAACAACGCCATCTTCTTCAATCGGTTCAGTAAGATATAAGCTTGCTAATCCAGAGGTTGATGATAAAGACTACAAACGAATTTTAGAAGTATTTAAAAAATACAATATCCGTTATTTTTTCTATAATGGTGGAAATGACTCAATGGACACTTGTAATAAAATTTCTAAATATATGGCTAAATCAGGCTATGAATGTAATTGCATCGGTGTTCCTAAAACGATTGATAATGATTTAGTAGCCACAGATCATACTCCTGGCTATGGTTCAGCTGCCAAATATATTGCCACAACAATGATGGAAATTTATGAGGATGCTTGTGTATATGATACACCAATGATTTGCGTATGTGAAATTATGGGTCGTAATGCAGGTTGGCTTACTGCCGCTTCTTCACTTGCATCATATAAAGGACATGGACCAAGTCTTATTTATTTACCTGAAGTAACATTTGACTTTGATAAATTTATTAAAGATGTTGAAAAATGCTACCAAAAGGATAATCACGTTCTTATTGCTGTATCTGAAGGAATTAAAACAAAGGATGGCAAATATATTCCTGAGGCTTTAGGTGAAATGTCTACAGATTCATTTGGACATGCTCAGCTTGGTGGTACTGCTCAAATCCTTGCGCAAAAAATAAAAGAGCATTTTAAATGTAAGGTTCGTGCAATTGAATTTAATTTAATGCAAAGATGTGCACAGCATTTAGCATCTAAAACAGATATTCTTGAAGCCTTTGGTGCTGGAAAAGAAGCTGTTAAACAAGCTGTTAATGGTGTTACTGATAAAATGGTAGCTTTTAATCGTGTATATAAGGATGGTAAATATACTTGCCAATATAATCTTGTAGATTTAAGTATTGTTGCAAATGATGAGAAAAAAGTGCCTCTTGATTGGTTAAATGACGAGCAAAATAACGTTAATGAAAAATTTATCGAATATGCGCTTCCTCTTATTCAGGGTGAAATGGCCGCACCAATTGAAGATGGTCTTCCAAGATTTGCTAAGTTAAATAAGATTTTAGCTAAATAAAATGTAAAAGAATCGAATTAAGCTTCGGTTCTTTTTTATTTTTATATAATTGTTTTAATAAAATTAAATTTTAAAGTTTGCATTATTAACACACTTAATAATATTTTCCATAGTATCAGCGTGCATAGTATTAATTATGAATCTACACAATTGATGCTCTGCATTATCTCTATCTAATCTAACACCTGACTTATCAATAACATGATACGCAGAATCCGGTTCTGCTCCTATAGCCATCAAAATAAGAGTCAATCTTAATAATGAGCCATTCCTTTTACCAGCAATAATATTTTTAACAGAAGAAAGTTCTATTTCTGTTTCAGCTTCTATTTGTTCATACGTTAAGCCACTTTTTTCCTTTAACATTTTCATACATGTAACATAATCATTATTTAAATCAAAAAATGCATTATTAAATTTTCGCTCTTCTTCTAAAATTTTCATTATATTTGCTTCAGTAAATATATCTTTTTCTTTACCTTCAAAACATAACTTTGTATGAAACTTTGAATTTCTATTGCGATTTAAGAGGCATTCTCTTTCATAACACGAATCAAAATTTACAATCGTCATTTTCATTTTTATACAAAATTTATTTAGTTTTTTTCTTGCTTCATACTTTATATATTTATTCCCATACAAATCTTTTCCAATATATTTTTCAGAATTCAAGCATAAATGAGATTCTAAATAGACTAATTTTTGTTCTTCCATCATTTTTGATATTATAGGATTTGAAGATAATGCAATTGCATCAATTGCAGGAATAACAAATGTTTCATTATACTCACAAGTACCTGGTTCAAATGAAAAATCAGGAACTTTGTAATCATCACACCATATATCACAGCCATATGCTTCTGTAACGCCAATATCACACAATCTAATTTTAACAGACAATTTAGATACGTGATATAAATTTGATAAAGTCTCAATGACATTAGGAAGAATATCTATTGTATCACTATTATTTTTAAGTCTAAATTCTTTAATTAGCTTAAAAGCTTCTTCACTAAAAGCCTTATATGGCATCAAGATTCTTGGTGTTAAAGCATTTGCTTGCCACTCCATTATATTTATATCCATTCCTAAATTCATATTAGCTCTGCCATTAATATCACAATCAAACCATTTATATTTTTTATCAAAAATCTTTTGAAACTTTATAGCATATCTATGTAAATAAAAATGTACACACTCATGAATAATAGTATTATTATTTTCCTTTTCAATATTACTCATAAAATAAGAATTTGGATCATAAACAATTGTGTTAGCATCAACATAAAGTTTTGTAATAGAATCACAACTAGCATCATAAAAAGGAGCCAATGTATCTTCAAAAAAAATTCTTTCAAAAATAGACTTATCCTTTACAATATTATGCTTACATACTTTAAGTCCCATTTTTTCAGCCACTAATCTTGAATCAACATTTATTGGACTTAACAATGCTTTTGGATAATACTTCCTTAAAAATTCTTCTGCAATAAAATCTAGTTCATTTTTCTTAATATATGGGACTAGCATTTCATTTAAACTTCTTTCATGTTTAACCCTTATTTTATCATATATTCTTACATTAATGATATTAAAATCTTTAAATTCCGTTTCAATAGTACCTTCACAAAGTAAATTCAACCATAAGTCTTTTCCAACGTAATTATTCTGACCCTTACGAATTGTTCCAAATATTTTAATTATTACAATAATATCAAAACCAATTTTATCATTTTTATCATAAGCTATACAGGAATTTATATTAGAATCACCACAAATTAAATTGCCACTATAGCATTTAAATCCAAGTTCTTCTCTTACCATATATCTATGACTTTCAAAAAAATTTTCACATTCTTTAACTATTTTATCTTTAAAATTATCTTGCACATATTTATTTATACCTTTATGACTCAATATAATTCTCCCCCTTTATATATAATTAAATAATAAATTATTGTTTCAAGCCCAATAAAAAACATATTTTCTCTAAAACAATAACTAGTTTATAACATCATTATACAATATTTGACAAAAAAATAATAGATTTTTTACTAATTTAAAGAATTTTATATTTTTCAAATATTATATAATGAAAAAACGTATAAAGAAGTCATCTCTATACGCTTTCAATAATTGATATTAGTTATTTCTAATGCCTATTTTAGATTTAATTAGCTCTAACATTTCTAAAGCTTTTTTATTTGAAAATAAAATAGTATTTACCAATATTTTTTTACTGCCAACCCTTAATATAATATGTGGTACTCCTATACTTGTATCAATATAACAAATATCTTTTAGTTTATTGTAATAAATAATTTTATCCTTCTTTTTTAAATGGTCACCATACGTTCCATTTTGAATAATAAAATAATCATCATAGAAAACAAATTTAAGTCTTGTTACAACTAAAATAGATATAATCAATACAAATATTAAGATCAAAGTATAAATCATACATCTAACATAAAAATTTTTATAATATTCAATCCAACCCATAATAATAATTGGAACCAAAACTAAACACATTAAAATGCAACAAAATATATAATATCCACTGTTAGGTCTAAAGACTTTTTTCATAATTGCTCTTCTCCTCTTCATAAATTATAATGAGTTAATATATCCTTGTAACATACTTGAAAGCGTCCAGAAAGCTGAAAAACCATCCACAGTTTTCCAAATTACGCCTTTACCAAATGTCTTCATTGACATCGAATAATTATATTTTCTATTCTTAGTTAAACCTGATTTAAAAACCTGTTTAAAACCATGGCTTCCTTTATTAATTCCACTTATATTCATATGATAATCTACAATTCCTGCAGATACTAATCCAATTGCTCCAGACACTAATGAATCAAGGAAAATACTCATTCCAGAATAACTAGATCTTCCTGTTGCATTTTCTAATCCCATACTAATTGCTGTAGAAATAGCATTACCAGCTACTGATCCGATATATATTCCTGCACCAGGAATAGTTGAAAGTGCACCACCTATTGCTCCTCCAAGTGTAGAACCAACATATGTTTCCCATGTTGAAAATTCCCATTTCGAGAAATCTAATCCATTTTTCCAAGCGTTAGATACCACATCTGAAACAAATTGACCAACTAAGCCATTAATTGCTCCTGCTAATGCAGATGATGCAATAGTTAGAAGTATTGCACTTAAAACAAAATTTCCATTTTCATCCACATACATTACGGGATTATTATTACAATATGCAAATAAATTCAAACAAGTAATATTTTGAGGCTCAAGATAATTAATACTATCACTATTTAGCCATCTTCTCCACTTTGGTACATAAAACCTTGATTTACAATAATACATTTCTGTATCATCGTCATAATAATATCCTTTGTACCTAAATGGATTATGAGTACCTAAATTACATCCACTTGTATCTTCTATTACCTTATTATTACCATATGCATCGCACCTATATTTTACAACAAGTTTATCATTTTGGTCAACTATTCCTAAAAAGTGTAGTTATTACGTAAAAAGGTATATGAAGTTTCCTCCATATACCAAGTATAAAAATCAAAGTTTTATTTTTGTTAAAATCACAAATAAATTATATCAAAGAATCAAAATACATATTATCTTATATCTAGTTTATTTATAATAACGATCAATAAATAATATGATCAATAAAATTAATCCATACTTTAGCAATACGAAAGCCATCCTTAGAATTATCATATATTTTATTTTCATTATGCATATACTTTTCATTTTTTTGAAGTTTCGTTTTTTGCTTTAAACACTTTGAAACATTACTACATGGTTCAAAGTAATAATAGTAATCCGTATACTCACCATCTATAAGAGTACTATATTCATAGAATAATACATAAACATATTTTTGATTTGAAGAACACGAAAAAGAATATTTTGTAATTTTTACCTCTTCATCAGGTTCTTTCTTTTTATTGCACATTTCTATAGCTCTTTTCATTATTTCAGGATTGTCAAAATATCCAATAATATAACGATCTTCAACATCCTCCATATCTTTTTCGTCAAAATATGCATAATTTACAGTTTCAACAAGATATAATTCTTTAATCATTTTTATCACCTTCTTAAAAGTGCTCTAATTATTCTATCCAACCATTTTTTTATAACATTTTGATCATTTCCAGGACCATATTTCCATACTCTAGCTTTATTATTCATTATGTAATCCGCAGCTTTATTCGCATCTCCATTAATTTTTTTCATTGCCTCAATTCCTTCTTCTTGACTTACCCAAGAAAAAGGAGGTGTATGAGTCATACCAGGACGATTTTTAGACATGCACATTATTGAGCCTAAAATACCTGCGCCTACCAAAACTTGAGCTCCACTAATTGTCAATTCAGTAGCACCCGTAATACCTAATGATAATGCACCACCAGAACTAA
>ULWY01074820.1_pt1 | contig 13046 bp, 7 predicted proteins | sample 1960761 | NCBI WGS metagenome assembly ULWY01 (sample SAMEA4835824, study PRJEB28245) | human gut metagenome | biome: gut microbiome; material: fecal sample | place: Denmark | collected 2008
CCGGGCTGACCGCGTCCGCCGCGACTGCGCAGTTCGGGCTGCTGAGCGGGATGGCGATGCCGCTCATCATGGCGCCCGGCGTCATCACCAGCGCCATGTGCATGGTCGCCGCGCCCGCCGTGTCCCGGCAGGAAAGCAACCGCGTCCGCCTGAAACGCACCATGCGGCAGTTGCTGCTGATGGCGGAGCTGATTGGCTGCCTGTCCTCGTGCATGCTGTTTCTCTTCGCGCAGCCGATTTCGATGCTGTTCTATGGCGAACCGGCGCTGACGGGTGTGCTGATGGCGCTCTCCCCGCTGTCGATGCTGTTTGCTATCCAGCAGGTGCAGTTCGGACTGGTGACGGGCTTGGGCGTTCAGCGGCGCGCGATGTCGGGTACCATTGTTTCCTCCGTGCTGACGCTGGTGGTCATGAGCGCCCTCTGTCCGATGCCGAGCGTGCGGATTTTCGGCGCGGTGCTGGCGATGCTGGCAGGCAGCCTTGTGCGCGTGATTTGGAACGCCGCCGTGCTGCAATCAGCGAAGCGGGCGGCGTAATCCCTTGGGATAGTGGTTCTTCATCTGCCCGTCGGAGATTTTGCCCCAGCCGAGCGGAATGCCGTCGCAGCACGCAAGCGCCCAGCCCTTGCCATCCGCCAGGAGCGTCTCGCCCGCCTGATAGCGGCGCGCATCCTCCCGCGTGAGTGCCACACGCGGCACATCCGGCGGAAAGATACTCATGGCCCACGCGTGGTCGGGCACAAACAGCTTCTTCTGCACTGTGCCCAATTGCAAGCCGCAGCGGACGACCTGAATACCGTCGCAGACCGGACGGTCGGGCAGGCAGCTCAGCGTCACTGATTCGTCGCGGCTGCGTCCGGGCTTGCCGCTGCCGGTGCGCATCACATTCGCGTTTGCCGTCGGGCAGAAGGCGCGCAAGGCTTGCAATGCGTCCTTGCTCGGCGCATCCTTCTCTGGCGCTTTCTGCCAATTACAGAGTGCGTCGCCGTGCTTGCGCAGGAGGGCGACGAAGTGCCCCTCACCTTTCATGCGGTGCGGATAGCACGTCAGCATCCCGTCCGGCGCATCCGCTCCGGGCAGGGAGAACGCTTCCGCCGAGAAATCCGCGTGGCGCGACAGGAACGCATCCACCGTATCCTCGTTTTCCGTGCGGTTCATTGTGCAGGTGGAATAAACCATGCGTCCGCCGGGACGAAGCATTTCCGCCGCGCGGTCGAGGATTTCCGCCTGCCGCTTAGCGCATCCGGCGGGGCTTTCGGGCGACCATTCCGCGCGTGTTTCCGGATGACGGCGGAACATGCCTTCGCCAGAACAGGGGGCATCCACCTGAATCGCGTCGAATGCCTCCGGCCAGCGCTGCGCCAATTGGTCGGGATAGGCGCTGACGACGAGGGCGTTCGGGATGCCCATGCGCTCGATATTCTGCGAGAGGATTTTCGCGCGCTCCCAGACGGGCTCATTGCACACCAGCACGCCCTGTCCGCCCATACGCAAGCCGCTCTGCGTTGATTTTCCACCCGGCGCGGCGCACAAGTCCAGTACATGCTCCCCCGGCTGCGCGTTCAGCACGGCGGCGGGCAGCATCGCGCTCGGCTCCTGCAAGTACCACGCGCCCGCTTCATGCAGCACGTCCGCGCCGGCGGTCGAGGTCAGCGCAAGGTAATGCCCGTTTTCCTCCCACGGGACTCTTTCGCCGCAGTCCTCCGGCAGCAGCGTCGGGCGCTTCCACGGATTCACGCGCAGACCGCGCTGATACGGCTCGTCATATGTACGCAAAAAGGCGGCCATTTCGCCTTTCAGCTGTGCCGCCATTTGGGATAAAAACGCCTGTGGAAGCTCGGTCATGCCTGTCCCCCCGGTATATTGTCATGATATTGATTTTTGTCCTGCGCGATTGTCAGCGGCGGCGGGGTCAGCTCCGTCTGCGTTGTGCCGAAATGTGCGCGCCGGGCAGGAATCACCCGCTTGCGGCGCGTCGCCGCGTGGCTTTCCCGCTTGGGCGCGGACTTCGGCTTTTGCGTGTGCTGCACCACCTGCTCCTCTTCGATCATTGTGCCGTCAGCATAAATCAGGTGGCGGCCCGTCGGCGTGCGGCGCGCGCGCTTAGGCAGAAAGCGTGTCCAGAAGTTTCCCCAGACACGGTACGGCTGCCAGCGGATCAGGTAGACCAGAAAGTCCATCACGACGCCGAAAATGCACAGGAGGATGACCAGCGGCAGCCAGTTGCGCATCGCCCAGCCAAGCAGGCCGCCGTGGCTGTCGCTCGTCACCATGTTCCAGAGCCACTGCGCTGTCCCGCGAATCCACCCCAGCAGGAAATTGAACAGCGCGTTGATGAAACTGCCCACAATGGTCATCCTCCTCCACTATTTTCTGCCTTCGCGGCGCATCTTAGCGCATTCTCATTTGGAAATAGTGTTACTCTACGGTTATCGTAACGCTCACATTTCCCGGCACGACCTCGACCGAGATTTCCTCGTCCTCATCCGCATCAATGCGGCAGAGCACGGGCAGACTGTACGTCCCCGGCGCAAGCCCGGACGCATCGCATACCAGCCGAATATCGCGGCTTTGCAGCGCGTTCAGCCAGTTTTGCGGCGCGGTAATCATCACCGAGGCATTCACGCGGCTCATGGAGGCGTTGTAGCCCGCTTCCAAGCCTTCAATCTGAATCGGCAGGTTCGTGAAACTCTTCGACTTCAGTACCGGCCCGATTTCAATCGTCACGTTGACGTAGGTGGCGCTGACGTATTTCAGTTCTGGCACGCTGCTCAATCGGACGCGCTGCTTGACCGAATCGGACAATCCAGACACGTCGATGGTTGCATCCGTAAACAGCGCGTCGATTTCCGCCATCTCGCTTGACCAGCCCGCCACCGTGATGTTCTCCGGCGTCATGCTGATTTTCTTGATTTCGTATCCTTCCTTCGGTGTGCCTTGAATCAGCCCGGTCTGGGAAAGTTCGAGCGTTTTCATGGCGTACATGGTCTGCTCCACAATCACGCTGTCCAGCAGCACCGATTCGCTCGTCACTTCGAGCAGGTCGCTTTCAATCGCGTTGTTGTTCTCGTCCAGCAGCGTATACGCCAGCGCCTTGCGAATCATGCCCTCACGCTGGGGCAGGTTGTTCAGCTCCAGCACGACTTCGGCGCGGACGATTTTATCCACCATCGACTTCGGGCCGCTGATCGTCACCGTCGGCGGGTCGAGCGTCGCCGCACCCGCGTAGTAGCCCTCCGGCGCGCTCCCGACCGTCTGCACGGACACGGGGATGCGGAAGCGGGTGATGTACTCTTCCACATCAATTGTCACGGTAGACGGCTGAATCGAAGAAACCGTACCGTAAGTGCTGGAATTGGTGGACAGAATGCGGATTTCCTGCTCCCCCGCCGCCGAAATGCGGGAGAGGTCAATGCGGACGTTGTAGTTCGTCGCCTTGGCGTTGGCATACTGCATCTGCGGCACGTCGGCGGTAAGGGAGACGTCACCAAGGAGGCTGGTCAAATCGCTGGTGACAATGAAGCCGTTGCGCTTGACGGATTCTTCGCCCGAAACAGACACGCTGACACTGGAGAAGTGCTTTTCGCGCGTGAGCGTCGGGTCTTGGGTAATCAGCCCGCCCCAGAGGATGATGGCCAGCAGGAGCGCAAGCAGCTTTGTCGGCCAATTGTGGATGAAAATCCGCTTGAGACCGTCCAGCAGCATCGTCAGGCGTGGGTCACGCTTCTTCTGCGGCTTTGCGGAAGGGGTCTGCGTCATTTGGCACCCTCCTTTCCCTTGCGGCGCACGAGCATGGACAGCAGACGCTGATGCGGCTTGCGGACATAGATGCCCTCCAGAATCGTCCGCAGCGACTTCGCGTCAAGGTGGCGGGTGAGCTTGCCGCCCTTCGCCATCGAAATGATGCCTGTTTCCTCGGAGACAATCAGCACAATCGCGTCCGTCGTTTCGGACACGCCGATAGCGGCGCGGTGGCGCGTGCCGAGGTCATGGCTGATGCCGCTGGCTTCCGTCAGCGTGAGGATGCTCGCCGCGCTCATCACACGCTCGCCGCGGATGACGACGGCGCCGTCATGCAGGGGCGTGTTCGGCTCGAAGATGTTTTCCAGCAGGCCAGAGGTAATCCGCGCGTCGATGCCGATGCCGTTCTCGATGATGTCCTGCAGGCCTGTTTTCTGCTCAAAGACAATCAGCGCCCCCACATGGCGGCGGCTCAAATCCTGCAGGCAGCGGATGATTTCGTCGATAATGCGCGTCGCTTCATCTTTATCGGTGTCGCGCCGCTTCGTTTCAATGCGCGCGCCGCGACCAATCTGCTCCAATGCCTTGCGCAGTTCCGGCTGAAAGAGGATGACCAGCACCAGCGCGCCGTTGTTCACCACGCTCATCAGCAGCCAGTTCAGTGCCGTCAGCCCGAAGAGGTTGCTGATGCCGACGATGAGCAGCAGCATGGCAAGCCCCTTCAAAACAGCGCTGCCCCGCGTGTCGCGGGTGAGCATCAGCAGTTCATAGATAATAATGGCAACGATGAGAATATCCGCAATATCGGAAAGACCGGGGCGGTTCAGCACGTTCCAGAAAAAGGTCTCCAGCGTCTGCAAGAACGTTGTCACGCCAGCTCCGCCTCCTTTAGCATCTTGAATGATTTCATGCGTTCTGCTTCTCCATTATACAACAAATTGCCGCGAATATGAATGCCTTTTCACAAATTTTCCGTGAAGCATCCGTGAACATTCAGAACACCCCACAGTGCAGATAACGAATGAAGCAGCCACTTTCTTCCCGATGGGCGGAAAAAACATGAAAAAAGGGAAACGCAGCCGCTTTGACGGCATACTTTCCCCTTTCCCCAAATTACCGTGCCCTCTTCAAGGCGAAAATGATTACAGATTGCCGCCGTTCCAGCCCCAGAAGCCGATTTCTTCATACGTCACATAGATGCGGTCGCTGTCAATGTCCAGTTCTTCGCGCAGGATGTCCGTCAGCGCCTCGGTCAGCGCAGCATAATCCTCCTCCGTCGCAGATCCGCCGAAGAGCTTCACTTGGCAGATGGCGCAGGGGGCGTCCGTGCCCTTGAAGTACATTGCGGCATTGTCGCGGAAAGACAGCATCAGCCAGCTTTCCGTCTTGCCGGGGATTTTCTCAATGGCATCGCCCATGCGATCCTTGATGACCTGCTCTTTTCGTCCGGGAATGGACACGTTGGAGGTCGTTTCTATGTAAGGCATAACAGTTCCTTTCATTCATATCGGCGTTATCGCCGTTTCCGCCCCGCAAGCAGGGCTTCGGATGAAATATTCGATGCTCAGACGCTCAATTCCTGCTTTTCGCCCAGCAAATCTGCATTTTCCGCCAGCAGCGGACGAATCACGTCGCGCAGGTACTCTTCCACCTGCTCGCAGCTTCGGCCCGTGAACTGCTCCGGCCGCAGAATCGCTTCCACTTCCTCGCGGGTAATCATGAACGCCGGGTCAGCGCAGATACGATCAATGAGGTCGTTCTTGCCGCCCTCTTCCTTCACCACGCGCGCCGCCGCCTGCGAATGCACACGCAGCTTCTCATGCAGCTCCTGACGATTGCCGCCCTTCTTCACCGCGTCCATCATGATGTTTTCCGTCGCCATAAACGGCAGCTCGTTCATCACACGCGCGCGCACCACCTTGTCGTACACCACCAGCCCGTCACAAACGTTCATCATGATGTTCAGGATAGCATCCACACCGAGGAACGCCTCCGCGACGGCAATGCGCTTGTTCGCGGAGTCATCCAGCGTGCGCTCGAAGAATTGCAGGGAGGACGTCATTGCCGTGTTCAGCGTATCGACGCAGACGTAGCGTGCCAAGGCGTTGATGCGCTCACAGCGCATGGGGTTGCGCTTGTAGGGCATGGCGGACGAGCCGATTTGGCTCTTCTCGAACGGCTCCTCCATCTCCTTGAAATTTGCCAGCAGACGCAGGTCATAGGCGAACTTGCTCGCGGACTGCGCAATGCCGCTCAGCACGGAAACCACCTGATAGTCCATCTTGCGGGAGTACGTCTGCCCGGACACCGGCACCACCTTGTCAAAGCCCATCGCCGTGGCAATATCCTGCTCGACCGCCTTGATTTTCGCGCTGTCGCCGCCGAAGAGCTCCATGAAGGACGCCTGTGTGCCCGTCGTGCCCTTGCTGCCCAGCAGCGCCAGGGAGGACAGGCGGTGTTCCAGCTCGCAATAGTCCATGTACAATTCATTCAGCCACAGCGTCGCGCGCTTGCCGACCGTCGTCAATTGGGCGGGCTGCAGATGCGTATACGCCAGCGCGGGCATGTTCTTGTACTTATCCGCGAAATTCGCCAGCAGATTCATCACATTGAGCAGCTTGCGCCGCACGACCTGCAGGCCCTCGCGCATGATAATCACGTCGGTGTTGTCGCCCACATAGCAGGACGTCGCGCCCAGATGGATGATGCCCGCTGCCTTCGGGCACTGCAGACCGTAAGCGTAAACGTGGCTCATCACGTCGTGGCGGCACTCCTTCTCGCGGCGCTGCGCATCGTCGTAGTTGATGTCCTCCGCATGGGCTTCCAGCTCGGCAATCTGCTCGTCAGTGATGTCCAGTCCCTGCTTCTTTTCCGCCTTCGCCAGCGCAATCCACAGCTTCCGCCAAGTGCGGAACTTGTTGTCCTCGGAGAAGATGAACTGCATCTCCTTGCTGGCATAGCGGGTCGAAAATGGGCTGATATAGCTGTCATGAGGCATAATGCTTTCCTCCGATTTCATTTCAAAGGGTGATTTTCCGCGCCAATTCCAGCGCCAGATACGCCGCACGGTCTTTTTCATCCAGCTTGGCATGGGTGGACAGGCTGCGCGGATCCCACTGCTCGCGGTCAAGGTTATCGCCCGCGTAGAAAAACTCGAACACGTCGATTCCACGGAACTGTGCCAGCGCCATCAGCGCCGAGCACTCCATATCCACGCAGACGCACCCCTGTGCCTTGCGCAGTGCCACCTTTCCGCGGGTTTCGCGGTAGAAGGCATCCGTTGTCCATACTTTGCCTTCGGTGAAGTCCACGCCCGTTTCGCGCAGAATCGCCTCGAACGCCCCGCGGTATTTCGGATTCGCCGGAATTTCGTCCGACGGCGGCGCGTAGTGGAAGCTCGTGCCTTCGTCGCGCACGGCGGCGGTCGGGATGATGATGCCGCAGTCGCGAATCTGCTGATTCAGCACGCCGCAGTTGCCGAATACGACGAACCGCTTTGCGCCCAGCGCGTGCAGCTCTTCCAGCATCGCCACGCAGGACGGCGCGCCGACCATCGCCAGCGCAAACGTCAGCGGCGTCCCCTGCCATACGCCGCGGTAGACGGGATACTTCGCGTTCGCGTCGCCAAGTTCGGCAAGCACGCGCACATCCGCCGCCATATCCAGCATCCGCTCGAACGTGACGTGCGAAAAGCAGCTGACGGCCGTCTCCGGCAAATCCGGCACAGGCGAAAAGAGCATATCGGGGTTGATGACTGCTTGGCGCGACGCATCAAAATCCGTCAAAAGCATGGTGATTCCCTCCTGCCGCCGTTTGCCCTCTATCATAGCAGATTTTGCGGCAAAAGGCAACAGGAGGGCTGCAGTTTATACTATTTCCAAATGAGAATGCGCCGAGATGCGAAGTGAATTTTTCATTCTGGCTAACGGGAGTGAAACGCAGCGTAGCAGCGCTACGCTAAGTGGAACGAGCGGACGACAGAATGGAAAAGGCACGAGCAGACGACGCAGGCGAATGCAGGAAATAGTATCACAGGCGGAAATAGTCCACGCCGCCCTCAAACAGCGGCTGATACTTGTCGCCGGGTACATTCTTGTAGAGATTTTCGCCGCTGCGCTCGGTGTGACCCATCTTGCCCAGCACGCGGCCGTCCGGGCTGGTGATGCCCTCGATGGCGAAATAGCTGGCGTTGGGGTTGAAACGCATATCCATCGACGGCGCGCCGGATAAATCCACATACTGCGTGGCAATCTGCCCGTTCGCCGCAAGCTGACGAATCAGCGCTTCCGGGCCGACAAACCGACCCTCGCCGTGGCTGATGGCGACCGTGTGAATGTCATCCACCTTGCAGCGGGACAACCACGGGGATTTATTCGACGCAATGCGCGTGCGGACGAGCATCGACTGGTGACGGCCGATTTCGTTGAACGTCAGCGTCGGGCACTGATCAGACGTGTCGATGATTTCGCCATACGGCACAAGCCCCAGCTTAATCAGCGCCTGGAAGCCGTTGCAAATGCCGAGCATCAGGCCGTCGCGGCGCTGGAGCAAATCATGCACCGCGTCCTTCATGGCAGGATTGCGGAAGAACGCCGTGATGAATTTCGCCGAGCCGTCGGGTTCGTCGCCGCCGGAGAAGCCGCCGGGCAGGACAATCATCTGGCTGCGCGCAATCATGCGGCTGGCCTCGGCAATCGACTGCGTAATGGCTTCAGGCGTCAGGTTGTTGATGACGAGGATTTCCGCCGCGCCGCCTGCGCGCTCGACCGCCCGCGCGGTGTCGTACTCGCAGTTCGTGCCGGGGAAAACCGGGATGAACGCCAGCGGCTTGACCGTCTTGACGGCGGGCACGGGGTAGGTTTCCGCCGAATAGGAGAACTTCTCCGTCGTTTCGCCGGTGTGACCGCGGTAGGAGAACACCTTGTCCAGCTTGCCCTCGTAGATTTCCTGCATGGCGGTCAAATCAATGCGCTCGCCCTCGTACTCCAGCACCCACTCCGGCACGGTGTCGCCCACCTTCACGCCGAGGTCGATATCTTCGGTGCATTCCAGCAGCATCGCGCCGATCTGCTGCGCGAAGAGATTGCCGTCGTAATCATCGTCGATACGCGTGCCAATCTGATTGCCAATTCCCATCTTGAACAGGCCTTCCGCCACGCCGCCCAGACCCAGTGCCCACGCGGAAACCACCTTGCCCGCGCGAATGGCGGACAGGACAGCATCATAATTCGCGGTCAGCGCAGCGGTGTCGTGCGGGTCGCAGGAGACAAGGCGGATGGCGTGCCCCGCTTCCTTGAATTCGGGCGAAATGACCTCGCTCGCCTTGCCGGGGGCAATCGCGAAGGAGCAGAGCGTCGGCGGAACGTCCATCTTCTCGAACGTGCCGGACATGGAGTCCTTGCCGCCAATCGCCGCGATGTTCAAATCCAGCTGCGCATCCAGCGCGCCAAGCAGCGCCGCGAACGGCTTGCCCCAGCGCGTCGGATCCGTGCCCATGCGCTCGAAATATTCCTGGAAGGTCAAATACGCCTGCTTGTAGTCAAAGCCCGCGCAGACCAGCTTCGTCACGCTCTCGATGACCGCCAGATAGCTGCCCTCATACGGCGACTGCGACAGGATTTCCGGGTGCATCCCGTATGCCATGCCGGACACGGTGTCCGTCGTGCCGTGCAGAACCGGCAGTTTTGCAACCATCGTCTGGTTCGGGGTCAGCTGATATTTGCCGCCGAAGGGCATCAAGACCGTCGCCGCGCCGATGGTAGAATCGAACCGCTCGCTCAAGCCCTGCTTGGAGCAGATATTGAGGTTGCCGAGCATATCCGCCAGCTTCTCCGTCACCGTATCACCCGCAAACTCATAGGGCTTGACATCATCATCCGGAACGGACGCAGTCGTGTGCTTCTCCGCGCCGTTGGAATTGAGGAACTCGCGGGACAAATCGACAATCGTCACGCCCTTCCACGTCATGCGCAGACGGGGTTCGGCGGTCACTTCCGCCACGACGGTCGCTTCAAGGTTCTCGCGGTTTGCCGCCGCAAGGAACGCATCCACATCCTCCGGCGCAAGCACAACCGCCATCCGCTCCTGCGATTCGGAAATCGCCAGCTCCGTGCCGTCCAGACCGTCGTACTTCTTCGGCACTTTGTCCAAATCAATCAGCAGGCCGTCCGCCAATTCGCCGATCGCCACGGACACACCGCCCGCGCCGAAGTCGTTGCAGCGCTTGATGAGCCGGGTGACTTTGCCGTCGCGGAAGAGGCGCTGGAGCTTGCGTTCGGTCGGGGCATTGCCCTTCTGCACCTCCGCGCCGCACGTTTCGATGGATTCCAGCTTATGGGACTTAGACGAACCCGTTGCGCCGCCGCAGCCGTCGCGCCCGGTGCGTCCGCCGAGCAGGACAATCTTGTCGCCGGGGGCAGGCACTTCGCGGCGGACGTTCTTCTCCGGCGCAGCGCCGACCACCGCGCCGATTTCCAGACGCTTGGCAGCATAGCCCGGATGGTACATTTCATCCACCAGCCCCGTCGCCAGACCAATCTGGTTGCCATAGGAGGAATAGCCCGCCGCCGCCGTGGTGACGAGCTTGCGCTGGGGCAGTTTTCCCGGCATGGTCTGACTGACCGGAACGAGCGGGTCTGCCGCGCCGGTCACGCGCATTGCCTGATAGACATAGGTGCGCCCGGACAGCGGGTCGCGAATCGCACCGCCGATGCAGGTCGCCGCGCCGCCGAAGGGCTCAATCTCCGTGGGGTGGTTGTGCGTCTCGTTCTTGAACATGAGCAGCCACGGCTCTTTCACGCCGTCCACATCCACATCAATCTTGATGGAGCAGGCATTGATTTCCTCGCTCACGTCAATGTTGGGGGTCTGCCCGATTTTCTTCAGGTACTTGCCGCCGATGGTCGCGATGTCCATCAGGTTCATGGGGCGCTCGCGGTCGCCGTAGACGGTTTTGCGCGCCGCCAAATAACGTTGGAACGCCTTTTCGACCGCCGCTTTGCGCACATCCACCGCGTCAAGGGTCGTCAGGAACGTCGTGTGACGGCAGTGATCCGACCAGTAGGTGTCAATCATGCGGATTTCGGTCAGCGTCGGGTCACGGTGCTCGGACGCGAAATAATCCCGGCAGAACGCAAGGTCGTCGTCATCCATCGCCAAGCCGTACTTCTTGACGAACGCATCCACCTCATCGGCATTCATCGCCGTGAAGCCCGTCAACGTCTCCACATGGTCGGGCGTTTCGTACTGCTGCTGGAGCGTCGTCTTTTCGCCCAAGTCGGCTTCGCGCGCCTCCACGGGGTTGATGACGTGCTTCTTCACGCGCGCCAGCTCATCCGCCGTGAAATCGCCGTCCAGCAGATACACACGCGCACTGCGCACCGTCGGGCGGGCGCACTGCCCCACCAGCTGGATGCACTCCTCGCAGGACGCCGCGCGCTGGTCATACTGACCCGGCAGGTACTCCACCGCAAAAACTGCCTTTGCGCCCTGCGGAAGTTCCGTGTACGTCACATCCACCTGCGGCTCGGAAAACACGACCGGCAGGCACTTCTGGTACAGCGTGTCGTCGACACCCTCGACATCATAGCGGTTCAGCAGACGCAGACCCGTGACCGTCTTGATTTGCAGGATATGGCGAATTTCCCACAGGAGCTGCTTCGCCTCCACCGCGTAGGGGGCTTTCTTTTCCACATAAATGCGTTTGACGCTCATGAATGGCTCTCCTTTCGTGATGCCAAGGCGCGCTGACCGATGTCGCGGCGCATGTGCATGTCGGTGAAGGTGATTTTGTCCGCCGCCTGATACGCTTTGTCAATCGCAGCTTCGAGCGTATCCGCCGTCGCGGTGACGCCCAGAACGCGTCCGCCCGCGGTGACAATCTGCCCATCGGCCAGCTTCGTACCCGCGTGGAAGACGGTCGCGGTTTTGCCCGCTTCATCCAAGCCAGAAATCAGGTAGCCGCTCTTGTAGCTGACCGGGTAGCCGCCGGATGCCAGTACGACGCAGCACGCCGTGCCAGACGCGAATTCAACGGGTGTATCCGCCAGCGTACCGTCCACCGTCGCGCGCATGATGGTCAGCAGGTCGCTTTTCAGCAGCGGCAGCACCACCTGCGTCTCCGGATCGCCAAAACGGCAGTTGTATTCGATAACCTTCGGGCCTTTGGGCGTCATCATCAGACCGAAATACAGGCAGCCCGTGAAAGTGCGCCCCTCGGCGTTCATGGCGGCAATCGTCGGCAGGAAGATTTCGTCCATGCAGCGCCGCGCCAGTTCGGGCGTGTAGCAGGGGTTGGGGGCAATGGTGCCCATGCCGCCGGTGTTGAGGCCCTCATCGTGGTCAAGCGCGCGCTTGTGATCCATGCTGGACACCATCGGCTTGACCGTCTTGCCGTCGGTGAACGCCAGCACGCTGACTTCCGGGCCGGTCAGGAACTCCTCGATGACGACCCGCGCGCCGGACGCGCCGAACTTTGCTTCCTTCATCATGGACGCGACGGCTTCCACGGCGCTTTCGCGGTCGGGGCAGATGAGCACGCCCTTGCCGAGCGCCAGACCATCCGCCTTGACGACGATGGGCATATCCGCCGTCTGCAAATACTTGACCGCCGCGTCATAATCGTCAAACGTCTCATACGCCGCCGTCGGAATGCCGTACTTCTTCATCAGGTTCTTCGAGAACACTTTGCTGCCCTCGATAATCGCGGCATTCTTGCGCGGGCCGAACGCGGGAATCCCCTGCTCCGCCAGCGCATCCACCATGCCGAGGCACAGCGGGTCGTCCGGCGCGACGATGACGAAATCCACCTTGTTCTCCGCCGCCCAGCGGACGATACCGTCCACGTCCGTCGCCTTGAAGGGCAGGCAGGTCGCAATCTGCGCAATGCCGCCGTTGCCGGGCGCGGCGTACAGCGCCGTCACTTCCGGGTTTTCCTTGATTTTCAGCGCGATGGCGTGTTCGCGTCCGCCGCCGCCGACGATGAGTACCTTCATCTTGCTTCCCTGACCTTTCTGAATGCAATCAATGGTGGAACAGGCGCATATGCGTGAAGCACATGACCATATTGTACAGGTTGCAAGCGTCAATCACGTTATCATCGCGAATCGAACCGCCGGGCTGGGCGACGTAGGTCACGCCGGAGCGGTGCGCACGCTCGATGTTGTCGCCAAACGGGAAGAACGCGTCGCTGCCCAGCGCAACGCCGGTCTGCTGATTCAGCCACGCGCGCTTTTCTTCCTTCGTCAGCGGTTCGGGGCGCTCGGTGAAGAAGCGCTGCCAGCGGCCGTCCGCCCGCACCTCGTCCGG
>ULWY01005235.1_pt1 | contig 13040 bp, 10 predicted proteins | sample 1960761 | NCBI WGS metagenome assembly ULWY01 (sample SAMEA4835824, study PRJEB28245) | human gut metagenome | biome: gut microbiome; material: fecal sample | place: Denmark | collected 2008
TTGTTCATCCGCGCGCTTTTTCACAAGGTCTTTCGGGGTTGTCTGTTTCATGCGTTCCTCCAGATACAACAAAAAAACCGGCAGAAAGCCGGTATCGTTCGGTTCTCTGTCGGTTAGTTTATCAAGACAAACTCATTTTGTCAAGAGAAAAGGCTTACCATGCAGCCAGGTCAGCGCCCAGCTTGCGGCAGGCAGCCTGGGCATCGTCGTCGGGCGTCTCATTGCAGATGAGGCCCTCTTCGCTGAACAGGACCGCGCCGTCCTCCTTGACGCGCTCGCACCAATCGCGCATCCACTGGCCGTCGCCCCAGCCGTAGGAGCCGAACAGAGCGACCTTCTTGCCGTTCAGGGAACCTTCCAGAGAAGCGAACATCGGCTCGAACTCGCTCTCCTCAAGCTGCTCAGCGCCCATTGCAGGGCAGCCGAATGCCACAACGTCATATTCGCCCAGCTTGGCAGCATTCATCTCGCCGCAGGGAACGATGGTGGCGGCAGCACCTGCCCCCTCAGCGATGCAGTTTGCCATGGTCTCGGTGTTGCCGGTCGCGCTCCAGAATACGATTGCTACTTTGCTCATAAAGAAGAACCTCTCTTTCAATGATGGTTAGCATATTCTAACTTTTATCACAAGGAAAATGCGTCATCCGAAACGGATGCGCATTTTCATGGTTAGGTTTCTCTAACCACTGACAGAATACCACAATGCGGCAGGGTTGTCAAGGCTCTTTTGCAGTTTTTTCCACTCCCCTGCTCAAAGCAGCTGCGGAACGGTGAACACCAGCGTCAGCACACCGAAAATGACCGGCTGATGGAGCAGATACAGCACCAGCGAGTGTCGCCCCAGCCAGCCCAGCGGCGGGCAGACCGACCGGCGCAGCGGCTCCATCCGTTTGCGGCCGACAAGAGGATGCAGATAGTACCCCGCCCAGAACAAAAACAGCCACGGCAGCAGCGGGAAGTAATCGGAGGAGTAAAAGGAGACCGGATAAAAGCCGAGGTATGCCGTGAGGTAGTTGGCATACAGCCCCTGCGGCAGCGCCCAGCGCAGCGGGCCAAGCCCCCAATAGCCATCCATCGTGTGATAAGTCAGCGCGAACAGGATCAGACTGCCCGCCAGCCCAACCGCCGGATGGATCTTTTGCAGCCACTTCTGCACAAGGCCCGTCAGGAGCATGGCCGAACCCAGCAGGGTCAGCACCCCAAACCAGACCACATCTTCCGGCATGAACAGCAGCGTCACCGCTGTGACCAGCGCTCCGGCACCAAAGACCGCCGCGCCGCGTTTGAGCGGATGATGCCCCAGCGGCAGACAGAAGCCGGACAGCAGGATGAACACCCAGCAGATGGATTGCTGCCACAGCCGCCCCTGCCCGGCGGAATACCACGGCACCACGACCCCGAACAGATACACGGCATCCCACATGCCATGGTAGAGCATCATGCTGATGAGGTCAAGCCCGCGCAGCTCGTCCAGCAGCGCGTAACGGGATGAAGACGATTTCATGAGGAAACTTCCTTTTTCGTTTTTTGTCTCATTGTACGCTTTGCCGCCGGGCGCGTCAAGCAAAAAAGCTGCTGTGCAGCTTGAGCCACACAGCAGCTTTTGAAAAAACGGGATCAGACCTCGGTGTTGAAGTAGCGCTTCAGCAGGCCCTCGAAGCCACGGCCATGACGTGCTTCGTCCTTCGCCATCTCATGGACGGTGTCGTGGATGGCGTCCAGATTCAGAGCCTTTGCCTTCTTGGCCAGGTCCATCTTGCCAGCGCAGGCACCGCACTCGGCCTCAGCGCGCATCATCAGGTTCTTCTTGGTGCTGTCGGTGACGACCTCACCCAGCAGCTCAGCGAAGCGGGATGCGTGGTCGGCTTCCTCGTAAGCGTAGCGCTTGTAAGCCTCAGCGATCTCCGGGTAGCCCTCGCGCTCTGCGACGCGGGCCATGGCCAGATACATGCCGACCTCGCTGCACTCACCCTCGAAGTTTGCGCGCAGACCATCCACGATCTCCTGGGGAACACCCTCAGCCTTGCCGATGCCGACGACATGCTCGGTCACGTAGGTGTTGCCGGTCTTCTCCACGAATGCAGAAGCGGGAGCCTTGCAGACGGGGCACTGCTCCGGGATGGAGCCTTCAGCGATATAACCACAAACGGTGCAGACATACTTTTTCATAAGATAGACCTCCATAATTTCTCAGTTATTCTTTTGGCCGCCCCTGGTACGGTCGGCCTTGGTTTCTGAGCCTATTATAGCAATGATTCCTAGGTTAGTCAAGGATAATTTTAAGAATTATTCCTATTTAACAGTTTGTTTACACCTGGAGATTGCCGCTGGTGGCAGCGTCAGAACCGTCGGCCGCGTCGAACTCATAATCGTTGCCGGGCAGGATGGCGTTGAGCAGGATGCCGACGATGGCAGCGATGGCCAGACCGGACAGATTGATGGAGACGCTACCCACCATGAAGGTCAGGCCACCCACCGAGTTGAAGCCCAGCGCAGACACCAGAATGACAGCAGCAACGATCAGGTTGCGGCTGTTGGTGAAGTCCACCCGGTTCTCGACCACGTTGCGGACACCGATGGCAGAGATCATGCCATACAGCACGAAGCTGATGCCGCCGATGATGCCGGTGGGGATGGTGTTGATAACTGCCTCAAACTTGGGGCTGAAGCTCAGGATGATGGCCAGCACCGCAGCGATGCGGATGACCAGCGGGTCGTAGATGCGGCTCAGCGCGAGAACGCCGGTGTTCTCGCCGTAGGTGGTGTTGGCCGGTCCGCCCAGCAGGCCGGCCATGGTGGTCGCAAGGCCGTCGCCCATCAGGGTGCGGTTCAGGCCGGGGTCGTTGATATAGTTGTGGCCGACGGTGGCACTGATGGCGGCGATATCACCGACGTGCTCCATCATGGTCGCCAGTGCGATGGGCAGGATGGTGAAGAGGGCGCTGATGAACTCCGGGCTGCCGTCGATGGCGAACAGGCCCATGGCGTTCTGATGCAGCGGGATGCCGAACCAGTCGGCGGCAGCGATGGCCTGGAAATCCACGGCGCCGGTCACGAGAGCGACCGCGTAGGAGACCAGAACACCGATGAGGATGGGCAGGATCTTGACCATGCCCTTGCCCCAGATGTTGCAGACGATGACCGTGCCCAGTGCCACAAAGGCCAGCAGCCAGTTCGACTCACAGTTGGTGATGGCAGAGGGAGCCAGGATCAGGCCGATGGAGATGATGATGGGGCCCGTGACCACCGGCGGGAAGAACTTCATGATGCGGCGGATGCCGAAGGTGGAAATGAGCAGGCTGACCACCAGATACAGGATGCCGGAGAAGGCAACGCCTGCGCAGGCATAGGGCAGCATCTTCGTGTTGGCAACGGTCAGGTTGCCGTTGGCATCTGCCAACATGGGGGCCACGATGGAAAAGCCGCCCAGATAGGCAAACGACGAGCCAAGGAAAGCCGGGACCTTTCCTCTGGTGACCAGATGGAACAGCAGTGTGCCCAGACCTGCGCAGAGCAGCGTGGTGGAGACGCTCAGGCCCGTCAGCAGCGGCACCAGCACCGTGGCACCGAACATGGCGAACATGTGCTGTACGCCGAGGATCAGCATCCGACCCGTGCCCAGCTGGCGCGCGTCGTAAATGCCTTTGGAGTAGTCGATTTTTTCACTCATAAAAGAGTTCTCCTTTCGCGTTTTACTTCCAAAAAAAGAGGCATTGCCGCAAAAAAGCGACAGTGCCTCAGCTTTCGGGAAGAAAAAACATTCGGGACGGGAGAACAGCCTCCGTGCTCCGCAAAGTTGAACCGTGCATTCTGCTCTCCCCTTCCCTTCGTACGTTGTAAAGTATATCAGAAACCACCCCGTTCTGCAATGGATTTCCGGGTTTTTTGGTGTTCTTTCTGCGATCGCTTTCTTCTTCAGGTTTTATTCCCCTGCGGCAGCATTTTGCACCTGCATCTTGCAATCCGGCCCCCTGCGCACTATAATAATACCGATTAAATGGATTGAGATTTAAGGAGACCCAATGATCTATCTGGATTATTCCGCCAATACCCCGGCCGACCCGCAGGTGCTCGACCGGTTCTGCTCCGTAGAGCGGCGCTGCATCGGCAACGCCAACTCCCATCATCAGGCAGGCACCGCCGCCAGAGCCGAAATCGACGCTGCCACGCTGAAGATCGCCGCTTTGTTAGGCGTACAGCCTGCTGAGATCATCTATACCTCCGGTGCCAGCGAATCCAACAACTTCGCGCTCAAGGGGCTGGCCCGGCTCTCCCGCCATGCGGGCAGGCACATCATCTCCACCCCGCTGGAGCATTCGTCCGTCAGCGGCACTCTGACTGCACTGCAGGAGCAGGGCTATGAGATCGACCTGCTGGACATCCGGCGGGACGGAACCGTAGACCTTGACCATCTGAAAGAGCTGCTGCGGCCGGACACCATCGCCGTGGCGGTCACGCTGGTAGACAGCGAACTCGGCGTCGTGCAGCCGGTGGAGGAGATCGCCGCCATCCTGAAGGACTACCCCAACTGCCACCTGCATGTCGATGCCACCCAGGCCGTTGGAAAGATCCCCGTCTCGTTTGAAGGGGTGGACACCATGAGCCTGACGGCTCACAAATTCTATGGCCTGAACGGCATCGGTCTGCTGCTCAAGCGGCGGAATCTGGCACTGGAGCCGCTCATTCACGGCGGCGAGAGCACCACCATCTATCGCAGCGGCACCCCTACGGTGGCGCTGGCGTCTTCCCTGGCTTGTGCACTGGAACTTGCCATAGAAAACCTGCCGGAACGCTCTGCCTCTGTCCAAAAGCGGAACGCGGAACTCCGCGCGGCTTTGTGCCAGCACCCGGAGGTGCGCATCAACAGCCCGGAAAACGCCATCCCGCACATCCTGAACCTCAGCGTCCAGAACGTAAAGGGCACGGTCTTTCAGCGGGAACTGGACGCCCACGGCGTCTGCGTCTCGGTCAAATCAGCCTGCTCGTCGGATGGTCTGCCCTCCCGCGCAGTGTTTGCCGTCAGCCGAGACCGCCGCAATGCCCTCTCGTCCTGGCGCATCAGTCTAAGCCATCTGACCACCGAGGCAGAGATCCAGGAATTTTTACGGGTGTTCGACGTCTGCTGCCAGCAGCTGACCGCCGCACACGGAGATCGATAAGGAGAAATCATGAAACGCGAACTCGAACCCTATCAGATGATCGAACGCAGCATCATCAAAAAATACCGCAAAGAGCTTTGGACCCCCTTCATCGTAGCCGTCAAACGGTATGAGCTCATCCAGGCAGGCGACAAAATCGCCGTCTGCATCTCCGGCGGCAAGGACTCCATGCTGATGGCAAAGCTTATGCAGGAACTGCAAAAGCACAGCGATGTCCCCTTTGAGCTGGTCTTCCTCGTGATGGACCCCGGCTACAATGAGCTCAATCGCCAGAAGATCGAATCCAACGCGGCACTGCTGCACATCCCGGTGACCATCTTTGAGAGCAACATCTTCTCGGTGGCCAACAACACCGACAAGAACCCCTGCTACCTCTGCGCCCGGATGCGCCGCGGCCACCTGTACAGTAAGGCCAAGGAGCTTGGCTGCAACAAGATCGCGCTGGGCCATCACTTCAACGATGTCATCGAGACGACCGTCATGAGCATGTTCTACGGCTCCCAGCTGCAGGCCATGCCGCCCAAGCTCCACAGCACCAGCTTCCCCGGCATGACCCTCATCCGCCCGATGTACTGCATCCGCGAGGAGGACATTCTGGCCTGGAAGCGGTACAACGACCTGGAATTTATCCAGTGCGCCTGCCGCTTCACAGAGAACTGCACCATGTGCGACAATGGCGGCGGCGGTTCCAAGCGGCAGGAAACCAAGCTCCTGCTCCGCCGCCTCAAGCGCGACAATCCCAACATCGAAAACAGCATTTTCCGCAGCATCCATGCCGTCGCGCTGGACACCATGCCGGGCTATAAATCCGAAGGCGTGGAGCATAGCTTTCTGGAACGGTTTCATGCGATGGAAGAAATGGCAGCTGACGTTGAGCTGTGAGCTTCTGCGAAAAATCATGCAGCATCGGTGGTATCATAAACAAGCTGTTTCACTATCGCAATTTTCAAAAATAGTGCCCATCAAAACGACATCTTTGCGATATGCAGTTTGCGGATGTTGCTTGTGCATTAAAAACGCAAACTGCTATAAAAAAGCGGGAATGGACCGGACGATTCCGATCCATTCCCGCTTTTCAGCTTTGTGAAACCAGTTGGAGTCAAACGCTTACAGCAAGTTCACGTACACTCAACAGGGGCTTCCTCTTTTATTAGATAGAGATCGTGTTACACACGTCGATCAGCACCGGGTCGAGGGTCTTGGTCATTTCAAGAGCCTCATCGACGGGGTAATCCACGAGGTGCTCTCCCTTCATGCCGACGATGCGGTTGTACTTTCCCTCTTCCAGCAGGCAGACAGCGTGGTAGCCCATGGCGGAAGCGTTTACGCGGTCGCGCAGAGTGGGCGAGCCGCCGCGCTGGACGTGGCCCAGGATGGTGGCACGGGTATCAATGCCGGTGCGGGCCTGGATCTCGTTGGCGATCTCCTGCGAGTGGCCGATGCCCTCGGCAACGATGACGATGAAGTGGCGCTTGCCAGTGCGCTGCGTCTCGGTGATTTTATCGAGGATGTCGTGCTGCATGTCGAATTCCTTCTCCGGCAGCAGGACCGCCATTGCACCAGAGGCGATGGCGACATTCAGAGCGATGTAACCCGCATTGCGGCCCATGACCTCGACAACGCTGCAGCGGTCGTGGCTCTGGGTGGTGTCGCGCAGTTTGTCGATCATTTCCAGAGCGGTGTTCATCGCGGTATCGTAGCCGATGGTGTAATCGGTGCAGGCAATATCATTGTCGATGGTGCCAGGCAGGCCGATCATCGGGATGCCGCGGTGTGCCAGCTCACGGGCGCCACGGTAGGAGCCGTCGCCGCCGATGACGACCAGCGCATCAATGCCGAGCTCACGACACTTGGCAGCACCCTTGTCCTGGCCCTCTTTGGTCTTGAACTCCAAGCAGCGGGCGGTGTACAGGATGGTGCCGCCGGCCTGGATGATGTTGGAAACACTGCGCAGGTTCATTTCAAAGCACTCGCCGTTCAGCAGGCCGTTGTAGCCGCGCTGAATGCCGATCATCCGAAATCCCTTGTGCAGGCCGGTACGAACCACAGCGCGCACTGCAGCATTCATGCCGGGAGCGTCGCCGCCGCTGGTCAAGACACCAATCGTTTTGATTTGCTTTTCCATAAGAGAGATTCCCTCCAATTGTTTCTTCATTCACCTCGGAGCAGTGCCCCTTCTTCCTGACACTGCTCCATTGCTTTGCTCATTTCTGATACGACTTGCCTTGAATTATTATAGCACAGTTTTCCTGTGAATCCAATACCTTTTTGAAACTCTGTTAAAATTTTGTTAAAGTATGCTTTGCTGCGAAGCTGCGATGATTTTTATGAAAGTTGCATCTGCACGATTCGTTCCGCGGCATGTTATTTTGTTGCAACGTTCTTTTCGCCGACCAGACGCCGCAGCTCCTGGAAGAAGAGCGGATGGCCGGAAGTATACAGTCTGCGGGGGGCCGCAAGCTTCTGTTTGGTGTCCTCCAGATAGAAGATGACCGGCATATCACCGTCAAAAATCTCCAGCAGGTTGACGACTTTTGCATACTGCGGGCAGCTGCGCGACGGCAGACGGATATAGAGCCGCTGGGCCGCATCCCGCATCCGGTCCGGACGGTTCGCCTGCGGGTGCTTGGGGTCGTAGCCTTCAATGGGCGAGATGCTTTCGGCCATCAGCTTGGACGGCTCGTCCTCGCGGACCGACAGACGCCCCTCAATGACCACAACTGCATTTTCCCGGATGGCATCCCGGAAGACCTCCAGCACCTTCGGGAAGACGATGACTTCCATCGTGCCAGTCAGGTCTTCCACGCTGGTAAAGGCCATCAGGCTGTTCGACTTGGTGGTCATCATCCGGCTCTTGACAATGGTGCAGACGATGCGGACATGGGCATTGTCCAGCCCATGCGCTTCCTCGCCGGTCAGTGCCTTGATGGAATGGGTCGCAAACTTTGCCGACTGCTCCCGGTACGCATCCAGCGGGTGCCCGGACAGATACAGGCCGCTGACCTCTTTTTCCTGCTGCAGCAGTTCGGTGTGGGAGTATTCTTCGAGGTGCCGGATCTCATACACATCCTTCGACGTGCTCTGTACTCCCCCGCTCATCAGCGAGAACAGGTCGAGCTGACCGTCCAGGTTCCGCCGGGAGTCGCTCTCCACGCTCTTGATGATGCCATCCACGGCCTCCACGAGGCTGTGGCGGTTCTCGCCCATGCTGTCGAATGCGCCCGCCTTGACGAGGCTTTCCACGGCCCGGCGGTTCATTTCGTTGCCGTACAACCGCTTGCAGAAATCATACAGGCTGGCATAGGGCTTTTCTTTGCGCTCTTCCACGATGCGTTCCACAAGGTTGCGGCCCACACTCTTGACCGCGTTCAGGCCGAACCGGATCTGCCCCCTGGCATCCGCCGTAAAGCCGCCGTTCGAAATGTTGATATCCGGCGGGAGCACCCGGATGCCCAGGCGGGCACATTCGCCCGAATACTCGATGACCTTATCGGTATTATCGAGCACACTGGTCAGCAAGGCTGCCATGAACTCGCTGGGGTAATGGCACTTGAGATAGGCCGTCTGGAATGCGACATACGCATAGCAGGCCGCATGGCTCTTGTTGAACGCATAGGACGCAAAGCTCGACATTTCGTCATAGATCTCGTTGGCGACCTTTTCCGAGATGCCGTTGGCCACGCAGCCGGGGCATTCGTGGCCGGGCTCGGTGCAGCCGTGGACAAAGTGTTCCCGCTCTGCCTCCATGACCGCATGTTTCTTCTTGCTCATGGCGCGGCGGACATTGTCTGCCTGCCCGAACGAAAAGCCTGCCAGCTCACGGAAGATCTGCATGACCTGCTCCTGATAGACGATGCAGCCGTTGGTCACATCCAGAATGTGGGCCAGCTGCGGGGTCTTGTAGCTGATCTTTTCCGGCTCGTGGCGGTTGCGCAGATAGGTCGGGATGGAATCCATCGGGCCGGGGCGGTACAGACTGATGAGTGCGATGACATCTTCCAGGTTCTGCGGCTGCAACCCTACGAGGACCTGCTTCATGCCCGAAGATTCGAGCTGGAACACGCCCTCCGTCTCGCCCTGACCCAGCATTTTGTAGGTCTCCGGGTCATCGTAATCGAGCGCTGCAACGGAGAAATCCGGTTCCTTTTTCTGGATGGCCGTTTCCGCATCCCGAATGACCGTCAGTGTGCGCAGGCCGAGGAAGTCCATCTTCAGCAGGCCAAGCTCCTCGATCTCGGTCATGTTGAACTGGGTCACAGGCAGACCGTCGTTGGTGGCGAGGGGCAGATAGTAGTCGGTCGGTTCCGGGGTGATGACGACGCCCGCCGCGTGGGTGGACGCATGGCGCGGCATTCCCTCCACCTTGAGGGCCGTGTCGATCAGTTCCTGGACCTTCGGGTCGGTGTCGTACATCCGCTTCAGCTCGGCCGAGACTTCCAATGCGCGCTTCAGCGTCATCTTCAGTTCCATCGGGACCTGCTTTGCGACCACATCCACATCCTGATAGGGCATCCCCATCACACGGCCCACGTCACGGATGGCGTTGCGGGCGGCCATGGTGCCAAAGGTGACGATCTGCGCCACATGGTCAGCACCGTATTTCCGGTTGACGTAGTCGATGACTTCCTGACGGCGCTCATAGCAGAAGTCCACGTCGAAGTCGGGCATACTGACACGTTCGGGGTTCAGGAAACGCTCGAAGATGAGGTTGTAGCGGATTGGGTCGATGTCGGTGATGCCGACGCTATAGGCCGCAATGCTGCCTGCACCGGAACCACGGCCCGGCCCCACCGGGATGCCCTGGCTCTTGGCGTAGTTGATATAATCCCAGACGATCAAATAGTAGTTCGTGTAGCCCATCGTCTTGACCACACCGATCTCGTAGGTCAGGCGGTCTTTGTTGGCCTGCGGGACATCGGGGCCGTAGCGGCGCTCCAGACCCTCCCAGCAGAGCTTTTCAAAAAAGGCCTGGTTGTCCATCCCGTTGGGCGCTTTGTAGTAGGGGATTTTGGTGTGGCCGAAGTCAAAATCAAAGTTACACTGGTCCGCGATCTTCTGGGTGTTCTCGCAGGCCTCCGGCACCATGGCGAACAGATCGTACATTTCATCCGTCGTCTTGACGTAAAACTCATCGGTCTGGAACTCCATCTTATCGGCATCCTGCATGGTCTTGCCGGTCTGGATGCAGAGAAGGATGCTCTGCATTTTGGCGTCTTCCCTGCGCAGATAGTGGGAGTCGTTGGTGGCGGCCATGGGGATGCCCGTCTCCCGCGCCAGCTTGATGAGCTGGGGCAGAACGATGGTGTCCTCTTCCAAGCCGTGGTCCTGCAGCTCAATGTAGTAATTGCCTTCGCCAAACAGGTCCCGATACCACAGCGCTGAGCTTTTAGCCCGCTCGTAGTCCCCCGCCAGAATGGCCTGCGGGATCTCGCCCGCCAGACAGGCCGAAAGGCAGATGAGTCCTTCGTGGTATTGTTCGAGCAGCTGCTTATCAACGCGGGGCTTGGAGTAGAACCCCTCGGTGAAGGCTGCGGAGACCATTTTAATAAGGTTCTTGTAGCCGGTCTCATTTTTGCACAGCAGGATCAGATGGTTGTTGCCGTCGATCTTGTTGACCTTATCGAACCGGGTGCGAGTGGCAACGTAGACTTCGCAGCCAATGATGGGCTTGATGCCCGCTTTTCTGGCCGCTTTGTAAAACTGCACACAGCCGTACATGACGCCGTGGTCGGTGCAGGCGATGGCCGTCTGCCCGCACTCCTTCACGCGGTCCATCAGCTGATCGATGCGGCAGGCACCGTCCAGCAGGCTGTATTCCGTATGGATATGGAGGTGGACGAAATCCCGCCCCAGGTGATTGTTTTCGCTGATCTCGCTCACTTCGTTTCCTCCTGTTCCATCCGTTCCCGCATGGTCTGCGCCAGCAGTTCCAGCTTTTTCATCCGATGCGACAGCCCCGATTTGCTGACCGGCGGGTCAAAGCAGGCACAGAGCGCCGTCAACGAGAGATCCGGATTTTCCAGCCGCTTGGCCGCTGCCTGCTGCAGCACCTCCGGCAGGGTCTCCAGCGCATTCTGCTCCTGCAAAAAGCGGATGGCTTTCAGCGTCTGCGCGTTGGCGCGGGCTGTTTTGCCGAGGTTGGCGGTATCGCAGTTGGTGTGGCGGTTGATCTGGTTCCGCATCTGCTTCACGGCTTTCTGCGCATTGATCTGCGCTGCCGCCTGGGCCGCCCCCATAAACGCCAGAATGCGCTCCACGTTGGCGCAGCTCTTGACGTAAACCAGGTTCACGCCGTTGCGGCGGGTGCGGTGGGGCGCAAACTCGTGCTCGGCCAGCAGCGCTTCAAAGTCTCTGGCGAGATTGGTGCGGCTCGTTAAAAATTCGATGTTGTATTCTTTTTTTGGGTCTGTGACGGTTCCGCCGCAGAGAAACGCCATGCCGATGTAGGCGCTGACGCAGGTCTGGCAGCGGATCATCCGGGGGTCGATCTGCAAGCTCGTCTCGCTGCCGGTGGTGCCGAACAGTTCATGCAGCCGCGCCACCTGTTCAGGCTCCCGGATGCCAAACTCGTACACCACCCCGCTGGGGCGGCTCTTTTCCAGAATGGTGCCCCGGACGCCGCAGCGGGCAAACAGCTGCTCGGCCACGCGGGCGGTCAGCTCCTGCTCCGTCTGGAGCACAAGACCCTTGGCGTCGAAATATTTGGCAAAACAGGCAATGCCATAGGCCGCCGCGCGGACGCAGCAGTCTTTCTGCAATTGCAAGCTGTGCTGCGCGATCTCTTCCCGTGCCTGGGATGCAAAACTCATTTTGTCGTTCCTTCTTCGATCTGCCGTTCAGCGGGAGGCATCGCGGTGCTGGACGCCGGGCTGGTAGCCCAGGCCCTCGCAGTATTCCGCGATCTTCCGCGCAAAGGTGATGGAGCGGTGTTTGCCGCCCGTGCACCCCACGGCAATGGTCAGCTGGCTCTTGCCCTCCTTGACGTAGAGCGGCAGGGCATATTCCAGAAATGCTTCGTACCGGCGCAGCAGTTCCTGCGCCTCCGGTTTGCCCATGACGAAATCCACGACCTCCTGATCCAGGCCGGTCTTGAACTTCAGATCCGGGACATAGAACGGATTGGGCAGGCAGCGCACATCCAGCACCAGGTCTGCGTCCGCCGGGACGCCGAACTTGAAGCCGAACGACATCACCGTCAGCCGCATCGCGCTTTTCGCCCCGCCGTTCTGCACAAAGAGTTCGCAGATGCGCTCCTTGTTCTGCGCGGTGGAGAGCAGCGCCGTATCCACGATATAATTCGCACGCTCCTTAAAGGGGCGGAGGATCTGGTGTTCTTTTTGGAAAGCTTCCCGCGTAGAGATGCCCTCCGCAATGCTGATCGGGTGGCGGCGGCGGGTCTCGCTGTAACGACGCATCAGCACATCGTCCGGTGCGTCGAGGAAGAGGATCTCGTAGGCGATCCCCTGCTGGTCCAGCAGGTCGAGCGCCTTCTCGATCTCCTCGCTGGAACGGCAGCCGCGCACGTCCATGGACAGCGCCACCCGCTTCAGCTTGTTGTCACCGGCTTTGGAGAATGCGGTGATGCTCGGCAGCAGTTCCGCCGGGACATTGTCGATGCAGAAAAAGCCGATATCTTCCAGCGCATTCATAGCCACAGACTTTCCTGCGCCGGAAAGCCCGCTTACGATCAGCAGATCCATTTCTCTTCCCTCTTATGCTTTCACGACACGAATCTCTTTTTCCAGGTCGAACCCGGTCTTTTCCTTTACGATGGCCCGCACCTCGTCGCACAGAGCCAGCACATCGGCGCAGGTCGCGCCGCCCAGATTCACCACGAAGCCGCAGTGCTTCTCGCTGACGGCCGCGCCGCCGTGGCGGAAG
>ULWY01010513.1_pt1 | contig 12998 bp, 10 predicted proteins | sample 1960761 | NCBI WGS metagenome assembly ULWY01 (sample SAMEA4835824, study PRJEB28245) | human gut metagenome | biome: gut microbiome; material: fecal sample | place: Denmark | collected 2008
ATCAAAATGAGGTGGCAAATAGTAACGGCAGCAAAGGGTGTCGCCCCTTGAATTGACAAAATTCCAAGCCTTGCATTCGCCCAGTTCAACATCCTTCAGTTCGCGCGCACTCAAATCGTCAACCAATTGCGATTTCAGCGCCTTCGTATTCATCTTATAGAGTCGGTCAGCATTGGATGCACTCTGACCGGAGAAAGCCATTTCTGCTGCAGAAGATGCAAGCGAGAAACTCTTGATGTACTCTTCAGGAGTCTTGAGAAGCGTAAACTTACCCGATTTCGGATTGAGCTGGAAGAGATGCACGCAATCCTTATCTTCTGCCGTGAAGTAGATGTTGCCATCTGCCTTACTCCAATCCACACTCTGCACATTCGGATTGAAATCCCTGGTCAGCGGACGAACCTTCTTATCCGACAAGGTCATCAGATAGAGCTGGGTGTCGATCATGCTAGGTGTCTGTCCTTCTTCCACATTCTTTCCTATGCCGTTGAAAGCTTCCGGCGAAGCGCTCACGAGAATGCTCTTGCCATCCGGCGAGAACTGGGCGCTGTTCAGAAATTCGCCCTTTTCTATCAGGGTTTCTACCTTTGGCGTTGTGGCTGAAGATGCATTCATACTGCCCAAATCCAGGCGGTAGAATGATGTCAGGGTTGTAGGACGCTTAGTGAGTCGCTCCTCTTCCTTTCCTATCAGCAGATAACGCGAATCGGCAGAAATATCCATCAGATAGATGTTGTGGTAACCGAAGGTAAGCGGCTGGAGAATGCCCGATGCAAGATCATATTTGGCGAGATTGCTACGCTCGCGCCAACCAGGCTGTCTGTCTTCCGGTTCTTTTACATCATAAACTTGCGGATCCTTTTTTCTGCCTTCAGTAGTGAGCGTATAGATGAGCGTTTTTTCATCGGGTGTAAACTGGAACCAGCCTTCAGGAAGATGGCTTGCCAGCACTTCGCGCTCCATCGTCAGCGGATTGATGGTAATGAGCTGCAATGTGCCATCCTGCTTTTCTTCTCCGGCAATACTGCTGTCGCTCGCCTTCTGCGTGAAATACAGTTTATTGCTTGCAGGCATCCATTTTACGCTCTCCTCAAATGTAGCCATCAGTCTGTTAGTCTGAGAGTTGCGCAATTCATTAATGCTATGGTTATTACCTTTTCTATCTACCCAGGTTTTCCGAACTACAATAAACTTTCCGTTTGGTGAGATAGAAACACTCGGATAGTTGGGCGCACAAATCACATCATAGATGTTATAGGCACGCTTTACCGTCGCATCGCCTACAGAAAGCGGAGCACCGTTGGCTGCGGTTACGGTCAACTTGATAGATTTCTTATCAGAAGATGCATTCTTCCGGGTAAGATATTTGATGACAACCGTATGCTGCGAAGGAGTCAGGATGGTTTCAGCCTTATCGCCGTTCACCGCTACCTGTTCGCCATCTACAAACAGGCGGTATTGCTCCAATCCTTCTACCGCGATGGTTGCTTTGGTGCGCTGGGTGTTAGAAACGCAGAAAGAAGCCAGATGGAGCGCATCCTGCTTGTCGGCAAGGAGTTGGGCTGCACTCACCTCCTTACCCTTATTTAATAAGGTGAAAGACAGCGGCGAATCGAGCAACTGCTTAAGGTCGAACGCTTCGCCCTTGATGTTCACACTGTCAGCCATCCAAGGCTGTGCTACGGCATAGGGGCCTGCATATTTCAGCGTTTTCACCTCTATAGTTTCGGCACTGGCAGAGATTGAAGCCATCAGGGCAGCTGCCAGCAGTCCACTTTTTGTTGTTTTCAGAATCAGTTTATTCATAAATATCCTTATTTTTGTTTTTGGTGCGAAATTACAAATAAAATTCGAGATAAACGAATGTTTCTGTTACAATTCGCTTTTTTTGCTGCATTTTTGCCTTACAAATGTTATCTTTAAGTTAATCGGATGAGCCAGTAGGTTATTGTTGGGTTCCCCCCCCTCTCCAACGAGTTGCAATGCATAAAAAGCATTCGCAACTCGTTTTTTTTATGCGATTTATTGTCTATTTGATTTCTTTTTTGTACTTTTGCACGCAAAATATCACATAAAATAACAGAATGATGAAGAAACAGACTCAAGCTATTCATTTGGAATATGAGCGCCGCGATGCATACGACTCGCTGAGCGTGCCAGTATATAACACCCTTGCCTACGAATTCGACAATGCTGCCGTCATGGCTGAAGCATTCACCGACAAGATCAAGGCTCCAGATTATTCGCGCGTAGAGAACCCTACGGTGACCAACCTGGAGCGCCGTGTGGCAGCCCTTACCGATGCTGCTCATGCCACCGCCTTCAACTCAGGAATGGCGGCCATCAGCAACACCCTCATGGCGCTGGCAGCACAAGGCAAAAATATTGTTACATCCAAGCATCTCTTCGGCAATACTTATGCCCTGCTCGTAGCCACTCTGCGCCGTTTTGGTGTAAAGGTGCGTTTGCGCGATTTGACCAATATCGAAGCCGTGCGCGAAGCCATTGATGATGACACCTGCTGCGTATTTCTCGAAATCCTGACCAACCCACAGCTGGAGGTTGCCGATCTGAAAGCCATCTCAGAAGTGTCACATGAAAAAAATGTACCTTTGGTGGTGGATTCTACCGTGATTCCTTTCACACAATTCTCAGCTAAGAGTCTGGGAGTAGATATTGAGGTAGTTTCCAGCTCTAAATATGTAAGCGGCGGTGCTACTTCGCTCGGCGGTCTGGTCATCGACTACGGTACTCCTTACAACGGCGATTTCGCCAAGCGTCTTTATGGAGAAATGCTCTTCAATTTCGGAGCCTATATGACTCCACAGGTGGCTTATATGCAAACCATCGGACTTGAAACGCTAGATGCTCGCTATCGTGTGCAGAGCAGCAATGCCCTGGAGCTTGCCAAGAAACTGCGCTCTCTGCCTCAGATAAAATTAGTAAACTATGTTGGTCTGGAGGATAATCCTTATCACGAGTTGGCGCAGCACCAGTTTGGAAAAACTGCGGGAGCCATGATCTGCATCGACCTGGAGAGCAAGGAAGCCTGCTTCAGTTTTCTGAACAATCTGAAGCTCATCCATCGCGCCACCAACCTCTTCGACAACCGTTCGCTCGCCATTCATCCGGCAAGCACCATCTTCGGAGCTTTCTCTGAGAGCATGCGCAAGTCGATGGATGTGAAAGACACCACTATCCGCCTCAGCGTAGGCCTGGAGGATGTGGATGATCTCTTCGAAGACATCAAGCAGGCGGTTAATAGTTTATAATTGATAGTTTATAGTTAATAGACTCAAAGTAAAATGTACAATTTCGATAAAGTCATAGACCGTTCGGGCAGCGACGACCTGAAGCATGGCGCCCTGTTGCCTCGTTGGGGGCGAGATGATCTGCTGCCACTCTGGGTAGCTGATATGGATTTCGAGACTCCATCCTTCATTACAAATGCCCTCAAGGCACGATTGGAACACTCTCTTTTCGGCTACACGATGGAGCCGGAAGATTACCTTCCTAGCATCATCGACTGGGTTCGCGACCACCACCAGTGGGATGTGAAGCGAGAGTGGATAAGATTCATTCCTGGTATTGTTAAAGGCATCGGACTCGTGGTGAATGTCTTCACCCAGCCTGACGAAAAAGTCATCATCCAGCCACCCGTTTATCACCCATTCCGCCTCACCCCAGAGGGTAATGGCAGAGAGGTGGTCTTCAATCCGCTGAAGATGAGGGAAGACGGATATTACGAGATGGACTTCGAAAATCTCGAGAAGGTTTGCGATGAGAAATGCAAGATTCTCATTCTCTGCAATCCTCATAATCCGGGCGGTATTACCTGGAGCAAAGAAACCCTGCAGCAGCTTGCCGACTTCTGCTATGAGCACCATCTGCTCGTTGTCAGCGATGAGATTCACGCGGATATGGCGCTCTTCGGCCACAAGCACATCCCGTTTGCTTCGGTTTCAGACAAGGCACGCAACATCAGCATCACCTTCCAGGCTCCTTCCAAGACCTTCAATATAGCTGGAATTGTGAGCAGCTACGCCATTATTCCAAACGAAGATATTCGGAATAGATTTTACAAATGGTTAAGCGCTAACGAGTTGGATGAGCCAACTCTCTTTGCTCCTATAGCCACTATCGCAGCCTTCCGCAAGGGAGAAGAATGGCGCAAGGCGATGCTTGCCTATATTGAGGACAATATCCGGTTCGTAGAAGATTACTGCCGTGAGCATATTCCGGGCATTCGCCCTTTGCGTCCACAGGCTTCCTTCCTCGTATGGCTCAACTGCCGTGATCTGCATCTTTCTCACGATGCGCTTCTCGACCTATTCATCGACAAGGCGCATCTGGCATTGAATGATGGAGAGATGTTTGGTACTGGCGGAGAAGGATTCATGCGATTGAATGTAGCTGCACCAAGAAGTGTTATCAAACAGGCTTTGCAGCAGCTGGAAAAGACTGTGAGCCAACTCTAGATATTTAAAAAATAATAGCCGTAACTACTGCAAATATAGTTACGGCTATTATTATAATATGGTGGAAGAATGCTTTATTCCCCCTCCATCAAATCATGAACCAGTTTGATTTCGTAATAATCAATACCAGCTCCCAAAGCTTCCTTTATTTCACTAAAAAGCTCCAATTCAGGATGAGCCTTCATGAAATCACGGATTTTCTTTTCATGGGCACTTGAAATCAGCGCCCGCAGTCCAATCTTTCCTTCTTTCACATAAGGAGTAAGATGACCAATAATGGTACCTTTGGTATAACCCCGCTTAGCAGCAATCTGATCTACCGTCATTCCCTGCATATAGAAATCATAACTTACCTCCTTCGAAGCGACTTTCGGCACCTTCGGTTCATTCGGTTTCTTCTGTCTCCTTGACTTTCTGCCCGAACCGCTATCTGATGAGGCATCTGCATCCAACAGCAAGAACTGCGCCTTCTTTTTCAGATAATCTGTTACCGTGAATTCTGCACTACACTCATACTTCAAAAGCCGTTCTTTTAATTTTACATCCTCTGAGAAAACAGAGAAGCGGTCTTCAAACTGTTTCCTAGCCACCTTGTTGTCTGTATCAAGATTCGACTTTCTGATTAAATCACTCAGAATGCCGATTTTGTCAAGAAAATACATAGCTCCCTTATGAATACGGTCTTGCAGCTCAGCCTGTCTTACATCAGGATTTCGGGCAAGCATACCCGTATACTGCACACGGAATTTATCCGATACGGCTATCAGACTCTTCAGCACCACCTGCAACTTCTGATACTCGCTTACCACGCGCGGATATTTACCATTAAAAAACTCTACCAGGCAGCGCATCAGATGCTCATAGCTGGCTCTGATGGAACAAAAATCGAAGAGTTCGCTGATGCAATAAATGATGTATTGCAGCTCCAGACTGCTGATTTGCTCCTGACTAGGCGCAGCAAGCTGGCTGGTGAATGCATCCACCGTCTGACTGCTGATAATGGCTCCGCGAGAAAGCGGTTGACTGAGCACCATGCCCTCCAAAGTCTTGCAGCGGCTCAGTGCCACATAAGTCTGACCATGGGTAAAAGAATGAGAAGCATCGATGATGGCATGTTCGAAAGTAAGTCCCTGACTCTTGTGGATAGTTATCGCCCACGCCAGACGCAGAGGATACTGCATGAATTTTCCTTCCACCGTCTCCTCTATCTCCTTGGTTTTCTCGTTCAGCGTATATTTCGCATTGGTCCACTCCATTTTCTCCAGGTCAAACTCCTCGCCCGAATCCTTACTACGAACGGTAATCTTGCTGCCGTCTTCATCGGTCCTAACCCCCATCACCTCGCCAATCATACCATTATAAAAACGGTGCTGCGGGTCGTTCTTGATGAACATCACCTGTGCTCCCGGCTTCAATGTGAGCTTGAAATCGGCTGGATAAGATGTTTCTGGGAAATCGCCCTCTATATCTGCTGTAAAAGAAAATGACTGCGCAGGCAAGGCAGCAAGCCGCTGTTCGTTGATATACTGGGCAGGCGCATTATGGGTGGTAAGCCTGATATAATTACCCTCCTTAGGTGGTACAAAATTTGGAATATAGCGCTGGTTCAGAGCCTGCAGCGTAGCTTCAGAAGCCTTGTTCTCCCTAATCTGGTTGAGCAACGAGATAAACTGTTCATCCTGCTGCCTGTACACCTTTTTAAGTTCGATGGTGAGATAACCCACCTGCTTCAGAGCGTTGCTGCTGAAGAAGAAAGGAGTATCATAATGCTGCCCCAGCAGATGCTCTTCCTGTGGCGTAACCACGGGTGCCAGCTGCTGCAAATCGCCTATCATCAGGAGCTGCACACCACCGAAAGGCAAATCGTGGCGCTTGCGATACTGGCGAAGCACAGAATCTACAGCATCGAGCAGATCGCTGCGCACCATACTGATTTCGTCGATAACGAGCAGGTCGATACTGCGGATGATATTGCGCTTGAGCTTGCTGAACTGATAGCGTTTCTGTTCGCCGCTGCCAAAGGTCGTGCCCGGCACGTATGGCGAGAAGGGAAGCTGGAAGAACGAATGGATGGTCATTCCTCCGGCGTTGATGGCTGCAATGCCCGTAGGAGCAAGCACAATCATTCGTTTTGGCGACAGTTCTTTCAATCGCTTGAGGAAGGTCGTCTTACCTGTGCCCGCCTTTCCGGTAAGGAAGAGGTTGGCATTTGTCTTTTCTATGATATTCCATGCCAGGATGGATTCTTCGTTCATTTCCATACAGCTTCTTTTTTGTACCAGATTTTATATCAGAACTAGATTTCTTCCGTGATTTCGCTCATCTCCTTGCGCTTCTTCTCTGTGCGTGGACAGTCTTCAGCAATATGACCTACAGGAATGATTACCACCGCCTCATAGCCCTCGCGAGCAAAGAACTGCTGCATCTTCGCCGTATCGTAATTGCAGACCCAGCAGGTACCCAGTCCCTTTTCGGTGGCAGCCAGACAGAGATGCTCTGCCGCTATCGCCACATCAATATCGCCATGCGGTTTCTCTCATCATATCTGCGCACCCAGTTCTCATTCACGTTTTTCATACCTATAATATATATAGGAGCCGTCTTGAACCATTCGCGGTCGTAGCACTCCTGCAGTTTCTTCTTCGCCTCTTCTGAGCGCACGATGAGCCAGCGCCAAGGCTGCCTGTTCACTGCCGATGGTGCCAGGCGCACACACTCCATGATATAGTCCAGATCCTCCTGGCTCACCGCCTCCGGAGTAAACTTGCGAGCCGAAAAACGCTCCTGGCTCAATGCCAACATGTTATTCTTATCATTCATATCGTTCAGTTTTATAATGTTTCAATACTAGCTTATGACCACAAAGGTAAGAATAAATCACGAAACGACAAAAAAACTTGAATGAAAAACTATCGTTTTCGGATTATTTTTTGTATTTTTGCACATTATACCAGGATTTCTGGTGAGAACAAGAGGTGTTAATGATAAGATATGATAGGACTGGCAGACTGCAACAACTTCTACTGTTCGTGCGAGCGAGTGTTTCGCCCCGACCTGACAGGAAAGCCCGTGGTTGTATTGAGTAACAACGACGGGTGCGTCATCGCACGCTCTGAAGAAGCTAAGGCATTGGGCTATAAGATGGGCGACCCCTTCTATCAGGTGAAGGAAAAACTGGAGGCTGAAGGAGTGGCTATCTTCTCGAGCAACTATACGCTCTACGGTTCGCTCTCCAACCGCGTGATGTCGATGCTATCCCATTATTCCCCACGCATCGACCAATACTCTATCGATGAGAGTTTCTTCGAGGCAGACGAATCAATGGCGAAAGTTTTCTTTCGGGAGCATACGGAAGACCATCCTACTTTGTTCAATAAAATAACAATAGACGAGCTGTCAGAAAAGCCCGATAGCCTGCTCTATCGCTATGGCTCCAAAATATCGGCAGATGTACTTCGGGCTGTTGGAATCCCGATATCCGTAGGCATTGCAGAAACGAAGACATTGGCGAAAATCGGCTCTAAATTCGACAAGAAATACAAGGGCTTCCAAGGCTGCTGCCTCATCGACACGGATGAACGGAGACACAAGGCGCTGTCTCTCTTCCCCGTAGAAGATGTATGGGGAATAGGCAGACAGATAGCCCGAAAGCTCGATTATATGGGCATCAGGACCGCCGCTCAGTTTGCCGACAAGAAAGAAAGTTGGGTCCGCAGCCATTTCAATATCACCACCCTAAGAACATGGAAAGAACTGAATGGCGAAAGCTGCATCAGCATCGAGGAATTGCCGCAGAAGAAGAGCATCTGCACCAGCAGGAGTTTTGCCAACGAGGGCATTACCGACAAAAATGTGATAGAAGAAGCCGTGGCTAATTTCGCTGTACGTTGTACAGAAAAATTAAGGAGACAAGGTAGCCTCACCCGACCATCCTCGCCAGCAAGACCTCTTCGACCCCATCGACCGAAGCAAGCAAAAAAAGCTGATGGAGGCTATCGACGCCATCAACCGGAAGAATGGTTATGGCACCATACGCCAGGCCATACAAGGCACAGACTGCCGATTCGACCTGAAACGCGAGTACATGTCGAAGCAGTTTACCACGAACATCCATGATATTCTGAAAGTAAAAACTCAATGAGAGGCAGAATAAGCCCATTCTAAAGCAGAATAAGCCCATTCTAAAAATGAGCTCCATAAAATAAGAAAAAACAAGATGAATAAGAATAGCGATAACAAGATAAAACTGACATTTCACCCTGCGGAATTCGGAGCCAAGATGCCTATTCCGCTGGCAGAGCAAAGCGTAAAAGCAGGCTTCCCTTCGCCGGCACAAGACTATATGGAGGGAGAGATAGACCTCAACGATATTCTGGTTCGCCATCGTGAGGCCACCTTCTACGTGCGCATATCTGGCGACAGCATGCAGGATGCAGGCATTCTGGACGGTGATCTCGCTGTAGTTGACCGGCAGATAGAACCCTCAAACGGCAATTTCGTCATCGCCTTCGTAGATGGCGAATTCACCATCAAGCAATTCAAGATGGATGAGAGCGGCACCTTCGGCTGGCTCATTCCATGGAACAAGAACTTCTCCCCTATCCGGGTAGATGAAACCAACCGCTTCATGATCTGGGGCGTGGTTACCTATGTGATTCATCAGATTGCGGAATGATAAAAAAAAAAAACTCCCATCATGAACAAGCCCGAAGCCTTGGAAGTATATTCCTTCAAGCCATCCACCGCCAAAGTAAAAATGCTATCTGCATATTACATTTTGTAACATCATTTGCAAGAATATAAAATGAGAACGATTGCAACAAGCTTCAATCCCATATTTCTACCCATCTTCTTTTGCCGCCTCATAAAAAAGTTGTACCTTTGCAATCGAATTTTCTGCGAGTACCAGGCATTGCGCCTTATAAAGAATAGAATTTTCAGCAAATATATGTAATTAATATATAAAAAACAGCAGTAGTTATGAGCATTAATATCAAGAGAAATCAGTTGAAGAGAGTAGTGATTGTAGGTGGCGGACTCGGTGGCCTTCGCTTGGCAGAAGACCTGAGCAAGGCAAACCTGCAGGTGGTGTTGATTGATAAGAATAACTTCCATCAGTTTCCTCCACTTATCTATCAGATTGCCTCAGCAGGTATCGACCCAAGCTCCATCTCCTTCCCTTTCCGCCAGATTTTCCGCAAGCACAAGAACTTCTACTTCCGCATGGCAGAGGCGAGAGCCGTATTCCCAGACAAGAAGATTCTGCAAACTTCCATCGGTAAGATTGAGTACGATTACCTGGTGTTCGCAGCAGGAACCACTACCAATTTCTATGGCAATGCCAACATCGAGAAGTGGGCTATTCCGATGAAGACCGTTTCAGAGGCAATGGGATTGCGCAACGCTGTGTTGAGCAACCTGGAGCGTGCACTGACCTGTGCCACAGAAGAGGAGCGACAGGAACTCCTGAACGTGGTCATTGTAGGCGGTGGTGCCACAGGTGTAGAGATTGCCGGAGCCCTCTCTGAAATGAAGCGCTACGTGATTCCTTATGATTATCCTGATATGGACTCATCTCTGATGCACATCTATCTTCTGGAAGCGGGCGACAGACTGCTCGCCGGAATGTCACAGGACTCTTCTAAGAAAGCATACGAATTCCTTACCAGTATGGGTGTGGATGTACAGTTTGGCAAAATGGTAACCGACTACAAGGACCACAAGGTCCTGATGAAGGACGGTCAGGAGATTCCTACCCGCACCTTCCTCTGGGTATCAGGTGTAAAGGCACAGCCTATCACGGGTATCGATGGCGACCATCTGGGCCGTGGTTTCCGAATCGTAGTAGATGAATTCAACCGCATCCCTGGCATGGACGGTCTCTTCGCCATCGGCGACCAGTGTATCCAGACCACAGACCCAGCTTATCCTGGCGGTCATCCACAGTTGGCTCAGGTAGCCATTCAGCAGGCAGCACTCCTGGCTAAGAATATCCAGAAGATTGCGAAGGCAGATGAGGAGAATGAGAAGCATCCTGGTTCTTCAGCCCAAAACATCAACCAGCAGCTCAAGCCTTTCCGCTACAAGAACCTGGGTTCTATGGCTACCATCGGAAGACACAAGGCTGTAGTAGAGCTTGGCAAGTTCCACAGTCAGGGCTTCTTTGCCTGGGTATTGTGGCTGGTGGTTCACCTCCGCTCCATCCTCGGAGTAAAGAACAAGGTAATGGTATTGCTCAACTGGCTCTGGAAGTACGTGAGCTACAACGATTCCATCCGAATGATTACCTACGCCACCAAGCCTAAGGAAGTGCGCGACCGATTGAAGCGTGAGCAGACCACCCACCTCGGCACCGACTTGCTAGAGAATGAAGAAGATTAATATGAAGAAAATAAAAACGATGAAAGTCCAGCTTGGAGCCTTTAAGAGAGAGGCATCCGAGTTGGACTTTCTTTTTACATTTTCCTCAGGAGGAATATGATATGGTTTTCCCAGATACTTCAAGGATATTAATGATGCTCAGGCACAATGGCGAGATACACCAGATCATGATCTGTGAGATTCTCCATATAATGAGCATGGTTCATCGGGCAGTAATGCACCTGTCCCTGGCGAACCTCTTCTACGACATCATCATAATGGAAAGTAGCAGTGCCGCTTACCACATAGATAATCTCGCAGTTGCCCTCGTGAGTATGAAGACCAGTTGATGCACCCGGACGCAAGGTAGAATACATAATCTTCACCTTGTCATCCACATAGTTACGAGTATCAAGTTTACCCTGTCCACCCTTGAAGCCCTCCAAATGAGCCTCAGCAATCTTTTCGAAATCTATTACCATTTTTATAATGTTTAATGTTTATTGTTTAATGTTTACTTTGCTCGAGCAAACGAAGTTCTGCAGTTTGCTCGAGCAGATGAAGTCCTGCAGCTTACTTTGCTTTCGCAAAATACTTCCAAAGCGGAGCCGCCATCAGGCTTTGCCAGATTTCTCCCTTCTCTAGCATATCCATCACTTCATCCCTGGAGAAGAGGCGAACCTCGATATCCTCAGCCTGGTCAAGATGCTGAACATCCATGCGCTCCACATCCGTAGCCAAATAGCAATGGGTAAGATTGGTATGAGTGCTCGGATTAGCCGAAATCGTCATCCACTTCTGCCAGTTTCCGCCACCGAACCCAGTCTCTTCCATCAGCTCTCGTTTGGCAGCCGCCATCGGGTCCTCGCCCTTCTCTATCACTCCTGCGCAGAGTTCATTCACCGTCTTACCTATCGCATAGCGATACTGGCGCACAAATACGAACATTCCGTCCTTCGTAATGGCGATGGTGTTCACCCAATCGGGATATTCCAGCACGTAATATTCATCGATAATGGCTCCCGTAGGCAATTCCACCTTATCCACTCGTGCCGTGAGCCATGGCTTCTCTATCAGATACTTCTGCGAGAGCGTCTTCCATTTCATATCTTTATCAGCCATTTTCTTACTTCACATTTTAAAAACTGGATTTTCTTTATTTTAATTGATGGTGCAAAAGTACGAAAAAAGATTGAAAGGATAGAAATAATTCTATGAAAATGACAGTATTTCAATTATTTTTATTACTTTTGCAGAGATAGAATATCTAAACAGATAATAGACACAGAATTGAAAAGTAAAGACATCATGGCAGAACATCTTATTATAAAAGGAGAAACGAAGGAGGAACTTTACGCCACGCTCCTCCCTCAGCTCAAGTCGCTCGTAGAGGGCGAAAGCGACATCATCGCCAATATGGCGAATATTTCAGCATGCATCATGGACACCTTCCACTTCTGGTGGGTGGGCTTCTACCGGGTCATCGACGGAACCCTTGTGCTGGGTCCTTTTCAGGGACCGCTGGCCTGCACCCGCATCAAAAGGGGCAAGGGAGTTTGCGGCACAGCTTGGGACAAGGCGGAAACCATCGTGGTAGAAGATGTTGAGAAATTTCCGGGGCATATTGCCTGCAGCAGCGCCTCCCGTTCGGAGATTGTAGTACCTGTTATCAGGAATGGTGAGGTAATCGCCGTACTGGATATTGACAGCGAACACCTCAGCACCTTCGATGATATTGATAAGAATTGGCTGGAGAAGGTAGCAAAACTGTTCACCTGATTCCTTAATATTCATTTCTCTCTTGCTTAATCACACTCGGACCATCGATGAGTTCAGGCTGAGGGGCATTTCGGTTCACATCACCATATGCTCTGCCCAGATCGCTCATCGTAATACTGATGTTGCGGTTCACAGGTCTGTCCTTATCTGAAAGGCTGTGAGAGAAGAGCCACTGATAGGTTTTCTTCAGATAAAACACGCGGGCAGGGGTACCGTGATTGGCACCCTTCCACCAGTCGTATATCAATCGGGTATCCTTGCCATCCTTTTCAAGTTTATCTACCACAACCTTCGATTGCTTGACCGGTACTGCCCTATCTGCTGTGCCATGGATAATCCAGAATGGCAAATCGCCCAATCCACTCACATCCTTATACGAAC
>ULWY01085828.1_pt1 | contig 12993 bp, 32 predicted proteins | sample 1960761 | NCBI WGS metagenome assembly ULWY01 (sample SAMEA4835824, study PRJEB28245) | human gut metagenome | biome: gut microbiome; material: fecal sample | place: Denmark | collected 2008
TATAGAATAACATTATAGTATCAGTATCATCATTAATTAAAGAAAGTTTCTCTAATTCTATAGCTCTTTCTTTGACCTCCGCAAATCTAGAATCCGCTAAAACTCTTAGATAAAACTTATCTAATTCTTCATTGTTCATTTTAGCTGAACATTTCTTACGGATAGCCAGCTTGGCATCTTCTCTATATAATTGAGCAAGAGCTACTGCTTCTATTATCTCATCCGTTATTTCAATACTATTGATATCCATATTAATTCTCGCTTTCTTTAGGTGATTTACCCCTACAATTCTCAAGCACTAAGAGTTCCTTCAAATCAAGATAGAAAGTTAGATTATCCTTTAGGGTTTTATTCTTTTCTTCATCTTTACAATTTTGTATTTCTTTTTGTATAGCTATAATAATTTCGTTCACTTGTTTAAGAGATGGCATCTAAGACTTCTCCGTTTTCTATTTCAATTGCTTTAGCATCTACCACTTTACCTTGTTTAAATCTTATAGTTGCGAACCCTTGTTGCCAATTGGGATTTACCATATACTCTGGATTTAAAGAGCATAGGCAACCTGATTCAATCCAAAAGAACTTTCTTCCTGCTTTTCTAGCTATATATTTACAAAGTCTATGAGTATGTCCAGAAGTACCTGACATATAAGAAGCTTCCATTTCTTTTATAGCTGATAACCCTGATTTATTACCGAGTAAAGTTCCGTGCTTAATACTTACAGTATCATTGATAGTTAGAGATGCACAACCTTTTATATCGAATTTTTCTACTCCAATAATAGTAAATACGTCTTCAACTAAAGATTCTAGTTCTGGTACTTTTGATAGCACACATCTTTCAAGTCTTGTTTCGTGATTACCTATAACATAATAGATAGGTTTCTTCTTACCCATCAATGCTCTAAGTTTCTTAAGAACTTCTCTACATTGATTAATTTCTTCTAATGGGTTACGACCTTCGCCTTTAGTGAATCTAGAAAGCATATACATATCTAAGATATCGCCATTAAGAATTAAGACATCAGGAGTATATTTCTTGATAAATTTATATACAGCTTTTAGTGCTGACTCATCTTGAAATGGTATATGAATATCGCTAATGCTCATAACTAAACCATTACTAATTATACATTCCAAATCTTTTATATTTTTTGCTCTTTTCATTAAATCTCCTATTCTCCAATATATACTTCATATCCTTTATTTAGTAGATTCTTTAAATATTCTTTAATAGTACCTTTATATTCTGTATATTTAATCAAAGAATGACAAGTTGCATGCATTAATTGAAAGTGGTACTCATCTGTCTTAACTATTTTATATTCCCATTCATTCGATTTTACTATTATCTCTGACAATAAAGTATGTGTGTCATAAAAATCATCCAATATTATTTTTTCTATTTTCTCTGGCATTTCTAAAACTATTTGCTTAATTATTTTCATCTATTATAATCCTCTAAATTCTTCTGCGATAAATTGCATAAGCATTTCTTCATACTCTTTAGAATCCTTAGCCTTTTTACTTTTAGCTTTTTTTTTAGTTTCTTTTTGTTCTTCTGTAGTTTTATACATTTTAAATCTCCCTGTTTTCTAATTCTATTCTTTTTCTAATTTCTTCTTTCATAGCATCTATTAATTCTTTTTACATCTAGCGTTATAATCAAGTATTGGATTGTAATAACCTACGTATCTATAGTTCTCATATTGTATAGTTATAACTACTCTAAGCTTTAGAAGTTCTGTACATTCATCATACTTGAATTTACTTTCGTCTAACTCCACCATTGTTAGTATTCTCCGCTTATAGATTTTTATTCTTTAAATATTGTTGATAGTACCATTCGTCATATTCTTTATTAAGCATATTTCCACATCCGAGTTCATGTTTTAAAGAATAGTAATCACAATATTCGTTGTAGTCTTTTAATTGGCAAAGTAAATCCTCTAAACCTACAAGAAGTCTTTTAATATTACTTAATATCTTCCTCATCCAAAACCTCTTGTATTGCTTCGATTATAGTATCTTCCTCATCATAATAACCTATCTCGATAGTTCTATAATATTGTATATCTTTCAATAAGTCTATAAGTTCTTCTCTAGTTTTCATTTGCCATATCCTTCAATTTTGTATCTAAATCTAATATATCTTTTTCTCTACCAAGAATTGTTATCCTAGGTTTTATATAATAATCTCCATCAAAAGCTTTTTCGGTTTCAAATCGACAAATAAGCCCTTTGTATTTGTATAAGTTATTCCTAATATCTACAAGATAGTTGGCGCTACTCTGTGATAGTAACATTGGACATTGACCAAAATTCTTTAACCAACCATCTTCACCTACATACCTAAAATCATCAAGACGAATAGGATTAGTCATGCTATATTTTGTATTATTCCATATATCTAGATATAGGTCTATTACTAATTTAATTATTTTACTATACTGTTTATTTTTATATGCTTCTCTAACTTTGATATAAAAGTCATCGTTTAAGGTTATATTTTCTATAGTTTCTATATTGAAAAACTTACTCATTCTTATACCCTTCTATTACTTTATTTGAAATGTATCTACATTGACCTAAAATCATATCCATAGTTGCAGAATCTAAGCTATTTTTATCTTTACTTTCTAACGCTTCGATAAATTTTTTATTTAAATTCATTCCATCTTCTATAAATGCACAAGATAATGGTATTACTAAATTGATACATTTTGCACATTCATCCATCGAGATTTCTTTTTCTTTGTAGATAGAAATAACTTTTCTCAAACTATATTCTAGATTCAAAAGTTTATCTGCGGTTTTCATTCCAACCTTCGGAATTCCTTGGATATTATCTTCGGAGTCTCCAGCTAACATTTGTCTATAAAGATTGCTTTCATCTAATTCTTCTATTATAGGTTCACTCTCATTAATTTTAGAGTGGACTATAGTATAAAAGCTTAAATCTTTATCATCTGAAAAGACTACACTATCATCACTTGTATTGAATAATAAATACTGTTGGTAAGCTACTAAAATATCATCTGCTTCTAATTGCGGAACACAAGTTAATTCATCTTCATACTTAATCTTTACATACTCACGAAAGTTACCTAAGGCTTCATCTCTTTTTCTTGTGAGCTTATATGTAGGGTACAAGTCTTTCTTCCACGTATGACCTGAAATAATTTTATGGGTTACATAGACAGTATTACCTAGTCCGTATTTAGCTATAGCTTTATTCTCTGCTGTCTTTGTTAACTCTAGCATTATCCTTTCGGCTTCGTCAATCTGGTCGCCTTCACAATTTGCAGCAGCATACCACGATTTACAAATATAACCATCATAATCTAGTAATAAATGGATTCTTCTCATTTATACCTCCTATTATAATTGTAAATCAGTTTAAACTATTTGTCAAGCCTTAATCTATTGGAATGTTACATTCCTTTACATCTTTTTCATGTTTCGTTTCTAGCATCTTTTTAGCTGCAGCTTTTAAACAATTTAATATATACTTTCTAAGATTCTTTGCTGTTGTAGTATTAGGTTTTCCTATTAAGGCTTTAGCTTCATCCATCGTTATTGAAAAAGTAAGAGTAACTTTTCCAACTTGAATATCGGTATTCTTTTTTGTCATCGGTAATTCTCCTTTATTTCGTTCAAATATTTACTTATGTTTTTATCCTTATATAGATTCTTTATTATCTGCTTTTTCATTCTACCTATGTTCTGTCTAGTATAGATGGAATTATCAATATAAGGTTTTAAATTGTTATCATCGCATAGTTTAAATTCTCTGAACATAACTTCGGTTCTATCTGGATATGTTTCAATTATCTTATTCTTAATAACTTCTTTCAGTTTTGATAAGTCTATATTACTATCATTAGCTATATCGCTTCGAGAGATATAAGTATTAATATCGTAAAGACTATCCATATACGATAGATAATTATTTAAAATCTTATATTCTATCTCGTTAAAGCCTACACCTTCTTTAATTTCTAGACTTGTAGGTTTTCTATTATAGAGAGATTCAAAAGATGTAGTAAACTTATCTATCTTAGCAATTTTACCACCCTTACCTCTGTAGTCTCTATAACCAGCAATCTTAGCATAACTGCGTCTAAGTCCTAGTGATATGCATTTGTAAGCATAAGTTATAAATTTGTTATTATATTTTTCTTTATCAAACTTGCAATAAGCTTTATATAAAAGGATGCGACCCTCTTGAAGTAAATCTTCTGTGTAGTATTCCTCATAATTAAGCTTTTTAATTATATTTCTTATCATTGGGTCATATTGTTTTAATATATTATTAAACTTTATTGTCATTCTATTAATCCTTTAAATATCTTTTGATAAAATTTTTAATTATTGTATCGTTAATAAGTCTTACAGCAGTCGGTGAACATCCTAAATATTTTGCACATTCTGTAAAACTTCTTACTTTTATCAAATTCTTATTATATATATAACTAAAAACTTGTTTTTGTTTTTCGGTTAGATGTTTTTCAACATATTTATGAAATAATTTAAGGAGACTATTCTTATCTAAATCATCATCAATGTATAAATAGCTATCGTCTATTAAATATTTATTTTGGTAATAATCTCTAGCTTCTAGTCTCAATTTATTATCTTCAATATGCGAACTCTTTGCAAGATAGTTAACCTTCTTATTAGTTAACGCTACATGGCTATATGAAAGCATTAATCTACTCTTTAATGCATACTCTCTAATAGCTCTTTCTATTACTTTTCCGAAATAAGAATTTAATTTATATCCTTTTTTATTGTCAAATTTTTTCCATTTACTTGCAACAATTAATGCTACCTGATTAAACAATTCACATTGGTCTAATTCGAATTTGTTTTTTATCAAATTTCTTCTTATAATCATATCTATAAGTTTCTTATTTTTTATACAATAATCAAAACCGTCTTCGTATTCTTGTGTTTCCATTATTTTAACAACACCTCGTCATACTTATCCTTGTTTTCTTCTAGAAATGTTTCCAATATAGCTAGAGCATTCCAAGCCGAATGTGCTAAATGGATAATCTTAGACTCGCTATCTATCTCTACACCCATATTATGTTTTAGTAAATGCCTAACTTCCGAGTCCATATATCTATTAAATCTATCTTCAACTTTTTTCCAATTGTTTGGGTCAGGATACTTATGAGTTCCTGCTTCTATACACAAACCAATAGCAAGTAAAGCTCTAGGGAAAACCCTGCATAGAGTACCTACCATCGATTTGCCACTATCGTATTTCTTTCCTTCACTCATTAATTATCCCTCCTATATCTTTCTTCTGCTGAATCATATTCATCATTTTCGTCTGGTTCTATATTATCAATATCATAAGATAACAATTCAAGTATTTCTATCTTATTACTAAGGCTATCATTGTAATCTTCTAAGATTCCTGTATTTGTTATTATATCGTATTCATGGACATCTATATGTCTTTCTAGAAAACTGAAATCTGATTCTATAGTTGTCATACCAAATACACTCATATCATATCTTGTATATTTACCATAGACAACCCCATCAAATCTTATAAATAAATGCTCATGACATTTATCGTTTATTGTTTTCTTCGCTTTGGCTATTCCTGATATATCTGCTCGATACATAATTGCTCCTTTATTTCGTATTATCTTTGAATTTAGTTTTCATTAATTCTGTTATCTTTAATAAGTCTTTAATGTCTTTTACTTTAAATTGAGATAGTTGCTCATCTTTATAATAAAATTCTATAATATATTCTGTTATTATTGGATGAATTTTTGTAACTATTAAGAATTCTCTCCAAAGATACATAATCTTTTGTGCGAGCTTAAAACTAAAAGACAAATCTAGAGCTTCTATTAATAATCTACTTAATCTTAATTTTTTAGGTATCATACAATGTTCCTTTATACTACTTTATCTACAAGTACAAAATCTAGACGGTCGGTTAGCTTATACTTATAAGTGATTTTCTTTTTTCCGAATCTATTTTTATATAAAATCATTAAGATATATTTTTCTTCACTATCTTCGTCTGATTCTGATAACAATAATCCAACATCGCAATCCTCCTCCATACTTCCAGAACCCTTACTTTGAGATGCCGCATCCGTATTGCTGTCTTTTCCTCCACTTCTTTTACCTTGAGAACACAATATGATTCTACGCCCCGTTTCTCTTGCGTAAGCTTGAAGTTCGGCTACAGCATTTGAAATTATTTCGTATTCAGTTCCTTTCCCTCTTATACGTTGAACATAGTCAACAACTATATATTCGTATTCTGGAGTATTATTAAATAAATCAATTAAATCATAAACAGTAGCTCCTCCAGTCTGACTTACTGCCATATTATTTAAATAATCATATTCATTACTCTTACGCACACTATCTAATATGAAATTAGCTTGACTTTGATTATATTTGTAAACTTGCTTTAATCTGTATTTACTTTGTCCTGTTAAGTTTAAAATTTGTCTTTCCATTAGCATACCAGCTCCCATTTCACAGGAACAGATTAGAACCTTTTTACCTTGTTTTCCTATATTGTTTGCTATTATTTGAGATAATAAAGACTTCCCTGTATTCGGTCTTGCTGTGATGCCTGTAATAGTACCTTTCCTTATAGTTTCAACATAGTCATCTAATATTTCAATACCATAAACAATATCTCCATCTGTATTTGTTTCGATTAAATCTTGTTTTATTTCTTCGATTCCATCTAACATTGGTACAGCATGGAGAACCTTCCTCCTATCTTTCTGTTGTGTCAAATTTTCATCTTGCATTTATATTAACCTATTCGATATCTGCTAACTCTGGGAATTTCATTATTAACATTTGAACATCTATAGCTCTCTCTCGCATTTCTTTTGGTATTGTTTTAATATATTCTTTTGCAGTTGCAAAATCTTCTATCATAAAAGGATTTACGTTTACTTTTGGTCTTTCTTTTATTATATACTGTTTACATTTGTCATAAACCCAACCTTTGGTTAATACTACGTTGTGAGTTTCTGATGTATATTTTTTAAGTTTCGTTTTGTATTTACTGTTACTATCCTGATATTTCTCTAAGAATGAGATATAATTATACAGTTCAGTGAAAGATTTCTTAATGTAAGTATCTCCATACATAGTTCTTATAGCTTGATATTGTGATGGTAACAATCTAATCTTTCCGTTCTCTTGGTCTAGCTCACCATCTGCATTGTATAGTTTAACTCTAGCTCTTTTAGTATATCTTACCAGTAATTCACTATATAATTTTTCAGCTTGATTAGGAGATAAATCCATTATGATATCCAATAACAAATCATATATTTGTAACCCGTGAGGATTTTTGGTTGCCATTAAATAATCTCCTTAAATATATTTAACAATAAATCTACTCTGTGTCTATATTGTTGTTTTAAATTTATCCTATAAGGTGCAGTTATTAAGAAATAATTCTCACCTTTAATTAATTCTGGAGTTAATCTATCCTCTAATTCCGTAGGAACATATATTCTAATTGGTGATGAACCTCCATAATATTCAGTAGCCGTATATATATTAAACTTTAATATCATAGCTTCTGAAACATATTCCCAATCTTCTAGTTTACCGTAATATGTACATCTGGATAGATACTTATAATTAGATGAAGATATATTTCTTATTCTATTGTTCGTTGTTAGCTTCTTTATTACCATTGTACTTATCTCTGTAAGCTTTATCCTTAATGCTTTTTTCTAATCGTTTAGAAATATATTTCTTTATATCATTCGGACATTGTTGTTTATTCAATAATAGCATCCTATCTAGCCGATATAAAGCTTTTACTACGTCTTCTTTACCATACTTTTGCACAAGGTCATTAAAATCATCTTCAAGTAGCTCATATTTATAAAAGAAAACTCTTTTTGGGAGACCTAACTCGATTCTAGTCTTATCTAACTTTAAAATGAATCTCGATAATAATAGATTATTTACTCTCATTATTATTTGATTTTCTTTTAACAGTTGTTTTATTTCTTGTAAATCTTCCATAATCTTTATTTTCTTTCTTCTTAATATTTATATAGTTAGCATAAGTTAAATTAGCAACAAAATTAAAATCTATCTCGTTTTTCAATATCTTCATCGTAATCCTCTTAATTATAGTTTTGTTTAAGTTGTTAATTTATCCCCTAACCACCCTTACGAGAATTGTTAATAGCAATAGTACTAGTCCAACCCCCTACAAAAGGCATCACTTCTTCTAAACAATCTGCAAATTCCGCTTTTACTTCATCATAAGCTTGTCTTAACATTTTTGCAGTAATTTCACCTGATTTTTTGGTAAAACTTCCACTGGTTTTAGTAGTAGGTTTACTATCTTTTTTCTCAAATGCAGCTTTACGGCAATCATTACATTGAGCTTTCTCTGGATTCTTAGCCAACCAAGCTTCCCATTTAGGGTCTACTTCGTAGTCCTTACCGCAAACTGCACATTTCATTGTTGTCATAATATAAAATCCTCCTTATATAATTATTATAATACTAATCAAAGAAAAAGTCAACCCTAAGTTAATAATTATTTACAACCTAGGGGTTGACGAGAGATGAGAGCTTCGCTCTTAATAGCCAAATCTTCAAAAATTCTAGAAATTCATTTTTGAAAGAGTAGTGTCCGTTTTAAGTCTATTGACTACTAACTCTTCTTTTAATCTACTTACTTCGTCTTTTGTTAAATATAAAAACTTATTATCGTTTTTCTTATTATCCACAACATCTATAATAATAAATTTATTATTATCGTATTTTACTTTATAATACATTTATATAACCCCCCTATTAATAGCTTCTCTATACATTTCTGCTGGATTAGGACAATCTATATCTAAAAGTTCCGTAACCTTATTTACGTATTGACTACATATCAGACCTCTTGACACACCATCGCTCCCATCTTTTAAAACAAAATCTACTATAGTATCTACACCGTATGGATAGTGAATATATTTCTCCATTACTGGTATGTATAGGTCATAAGGTGCAAATATATATTTAGTTTCTTTATCTCTTTCGGCTTTATAAAAGTCTTTCAATAACCATCTTCTAACCCCTGATGGTATTGTTTTATTGCCTATCTTCTGGTCTTGTGATGTACTTTCATAGATGAAACCATCATAAACCAATGCAACGTGAGATGGTACTATCTCTTTAGAATTCAATCTTGTTTTGAGTTGTATTATCTTTGAAATAAAAGAATCTCCAAAACAAAATAGAATACCTTTACTAGTATTCTTTAATTCAGATTTAAGTTTCTTTAAATCATACGGTTGTCTAATCTTCATAAATACCTCTATATATTATTATTACATACTTGCAATTTTTTCTCCATTAATCTAACTTGACTTGCTATACTACCTTCGGTAGCTTTTGAATTACAGAAAGTATTAACTACTCGTGCTATAGTTTTATAAGTTATATTCTCATCTAACAAGATATCTATTATATTTTGTTGATTTAATTCTTTATCATTAGAGATTAAATTAATTGACACTTTTTCGCATAAGTCGTTAAACATTTTATCTGTTACGAATTTATCTTGAATCTTCTTAACTCTCATTAATTATCTCCTTTAGATTTACTATTGGACATTCCGTCGGAAATAAATCTTTATGATTATACACATTCTCAATTGTTGGATAAACTTTCTTTAAATAACTAACTAGTTCTTTTAATGAGTGGATTTGCTTTTCTGTAGGTTTTTCTTTCCTGAAATCACCTTCTAAGCAAATACCCAAGGATTTAGCATTATATCCTTTACAATGACTGCCTTGTAATGGTTGGGGTCTACCTCTCCATACTTTCCCATCTTTTGTTATATAATAATGATACCCAATACCCAGCCAGCCAAACGATAAGTGTATTTTATGTACCTTATAGGCATCTCCATCCATACACGCATGATGTAACACTATAAGTTTAGTTGTTCTTCTTATAGTTCCTCCAGTTTTTGAAAAGTTAATTCTTTCATCTATTTCTATATTCATTTTAATCCTCCAATGAAATCAATAAACAATACATAAAGAAAATTGATAAAGCCCCTAATACGAAATTTGGTAATAGCTCCATATAATCATTCTCCGTACGTTATTCTATTTATAATGCACATTCCCAAGATGAACATTCCGATTATGAATATTATAAGTAAATCGCAATCCATTCTCTAACCTCCTAAATATCTAATATATCTATCTCTGCTTTTTCTTCTTCGGACATTGACATCCACAATTCAAATGCTTTATCATCTAACATATCCGCTACCTCTTGATTACCTGTAGCTCTTTCTAGTCCTGCCTGATATTCTGTTTTGTAATATTGTTTAACTTTTTCTGTTATAAACATTATACCTCCTGTAAAGTCTTTTCTAACTTTACCACCTTTTCTAGATGGCTAGCTATTAAATATTTTGCAAAATTAGCATTGTTACAAGAATCAAAGTTAGCAACTATTTTAGGGTATAGATTTTCCGTAGTATTTATTTTCATATTTTCGGGGTATTCTATATAAGGATTCTTGATATGCTTATAAGTAAATGTAATGTATTCACATCTTAATTCTCTACATACATCTTTTATATAATCTATAGTTCCTCTTCGCTCTCGCCCAAAACTAAATAGTTCTACAATTAAATAAACATTCTCGACTTTAATATTATAATCCATTATCCCTCCAAATATAAAATTACATCAACCCAATCTTTGAACTTTGGCTCAATATTGTTTATCTATTCTTGTAATTCTAACTTCTGTTCATTATCCATTTCTTGGAGTTGATTGTATAACCCGCTATAAAATCCTTGACTATTCTTTAATGAATTAATTGTATTTAAGAATAATTCATAATTAGTATTGTTATTTTCTTTTGTGTAAATCATAATTCCTCCTGCTTGTTTACTTTTCTAATATTATATATTACAGTATCAATCAATAGATTATTTTCCTTTTGCTCTCCCCCGTTTAGTAAGTTAATCATATCTCTAATGCCTTGTAAATAAGGAGTTAATTCATCATAGGGAAACATAAATATCATCTTTTCTGTTTCGCATAATTGATGTATATTGCTTTTCATAACCCTTCCATTAGTTCACGTAAGGTAAAGCATACTTAATAGCTTTGATGTATTCATTTCTTATATCTTCACGATGTTTATAAGTACATCCACCATATAACACTTTATTATATTCTTCAACTGGTTTAGTATTTACTCCGAATTGTTTTAATCGTAAGAATAAGTCATAATCATATACATCTAAATTACCATATTCATATATGATTTGCGCTGTTTTATAGCCAAATTCTTTTTTATATCTTTTGACTTCATTAACTCCCATTACAGTTTTTATAAACTTTGCGAACTCAAATCTTACGTTCATATTTTTTGTTGTTATTGTCATATTACACCTCAAGTTTAATTTCTTTGTTCACATTATACCAGAATGTCCTAATACTTCTTAAGTCTCCGCTTGGGGAGGTTGATATATTTCTAATGTAATTATAAGCTCTTTCTACTTTTTCCTTACCTCCAAGATTTCTAAACCATCTTAAAGTTTCCTTACAAATACAATTGTTAAGTTGTTCTTCTGTCGCTTGTTCTGTATAATGTTCTACTGTTACCCATTTGCGACCCTGTTTTTCTTGTAGTTTATATTCTAATAAATAGTTATTCATACAATTACTCCTATATAAAATTGATACAACTATGCAATACTTCAACTGCAATGCATTTTTGATTGAGTGCTCCCTTTAATTCTTCACACACTTCTTTTATGTGTGCTTGGTTTATCGTAGTGAATACGGTTGCTTTAATACTATCTTCCACTACTACAATATCACTCTCTTGTGTGTGATGTGTGAAATACCTCGTACACTCTTGTAATGTAAATCCTTCGTAATGGTCTTTTAATATATCTATTATAGTATTAACCATTCTATCTTTAGGATACTTATAATCTTTAGTATCTTTATCTTTCAATCCAATATAAAAGTTTACTGTAATCATTTTATATTTACCTCTTTAGCACGTTTTTTTGTCCTTATTATTACATCTTATATTATATTGCATACTTTGCAATCGGATATAATAAATAACACGCATCATCAACATATACTGGTTGCTTACCCTTGATGACTACATCTTGATAAATATCTTTGATATCTTTATCTAAATAAAAATCCTCTAAACTATACTTGATAAATTCATAATCTAGTTTTGCATTTATCATTTTGATTTTATCTAACTTAGTTAGTTTTAAATCTTCCATATCTAATAACCTCTTGCTATATATTTATACTTAAGTAAATACTAATGCAAGTTAGTACTTATTTAAATATAAAACTATGCCTGCCTTCATCTGTGTCCGACTGCCATAGGTTCACGGCTCACGAGCATAACCACTTGCTATTCCACACGACTATATTGTTATAACCGCACTGCGTTGCATATTTTATTTATACTTAAGTTACAATTCTTAAGTCTATTCAATTGTCTTTAACACGTTGCTATTTGCTTTGTTTGTTTTGTGTTATATTTCTATTATAAACGATTACAAGAAATTTTTCAAGTGTTTTGTAAACTTTTTGTTACATTTTATATTATCTAATACATAGTATATTTTACACCATAATATATAATCAATTTGCAACGTATTATTTTATAGATGTTTCTCGACATCTCAATTATACTATTATAATTATTATTGTTATATTATATAATATAATCACATAACTTATAGTTTACTATTCACTTATCAATGTTCCGTTCGCTTATCGTTCACTGTGTACGTTCTTTTGAACTATATTTTTATTATATACGATTTAATATATAATTTCAAGTGTAACTATTCAATATATTTACATTTATTTACAATTCATATATTATATAATATATAATAGTTAATAATATAATATTATCATATACGATATAATATATAATGATTATTAT
>ULWY01048321.1_pt1 | contig 12947 bp, 10 predicted proteins | sample 1960761 | NCBI WGS metagenome assembly ULWY01 (sample SAMEA4835824, study PRJEB28245) | human gut metagenome | biome: gut microbiome; material: fecal sample | place: Denmark | collected 2008
CAGATGGGATATCAGCAGCCGATGGGCCAGCCGGTACAGCCGCAGATGGGATACCAGCAGCCACAGGGCGGTTATTATCAGCCTAGAAGCAACGGCGCAAATATGTTTGGCGCAGGGGTAAACGGATATCTTGGATATCTGAAGTCCGATGTGATGAATATTGCGAAGATTGTTGGAGCATTTTTGATGTTCCTTGCAACCTTGATTCCATGGGCACATGCAAAGGCTTATGGAACATCAGAGAGCTGGAATTTGTTCAAGGCAGGTGGATTTAACCGCGTAATAGGAATCTTGTTATTGTTAATTTCACTTGTGTTGATTGCATGGGAGATTGCAGATTATATTCCGGTTGCGCAGATTGCAAATGTGAAGGCAAAACTGCAGGCAATTCCGTTCTTCGAGATTATTCTGCTTGGCGTTGCATTCATATTTATCGTGATTGCAACAGTCCGTTACGGATATGCACATGACAGTGGTACAACAGTGAATTTTGTAGAGCTCAAAGACTGGGGTATCAAGGTCGGTATCTCCGCCGGATGTATCTTTGCTTATCTTGGTGTCATCGCAGCAGCGGCTCCAAGAGTATTAGATAAGCTTGGAATTAAGATCGGAAATAAGTAATACATAGATTTTTACGAATGGCTGTCGGGCCGGTATGGTTCGGCAGCCATCGTTGTATTCGTCCATAGATATCCTATATATGTAGGCTGTTATATAGGGAAATGTTGTATATGGGTATCGCGAAATAAGAGAAGGCAGGGTGAAAATGTATGGTTTGTAAGAATTGTGGAACAGAGATTCCGGAGGGGGCGCTCTACTGTGAGTCCTGCGGTGCACCGCTCGAAGAACCGGTTGTGCTGAAGGTGTCGAAGGAGGATATCAAGCGCGCGGAGAAAGAAGAAAAGACGAAAGCAAAGGAACGGGCGAAGGCAGCGGCTCTTGCTGCACGGAAAGAACCGTCGAAGCCGGAACCGAAGCAAATCCATAAGAAACCGGCAGATCCGAACAAGAAGATCGATATCGTCGGGTATGTAAAGTCCATAGGGACAGATCTTAATACCATGCTTGCATTTATCGGTGCGATCATACTGTATCTGGCTCCATTCATGAACTGGATCTATGAGAAGGTGTTCGACGTGAAGCGGAAGGCGAGTCTGTTCGAGATGGGTATGAAGAGTTCCATGGTAGAAGAAGATGGAAGCATACTTGCGATGGGCGCCACGATTTTGATGATACTTGGAATTGTTGCGATTCTGGTTGGAATCTGGATGCTGCTTCTGTCCGGTGCAGATTATATTGCACCGCTCCGGAGATTTGCCGGGAATCCGATCATGCGGTTTGCACCGGTTGTAGTTATGATTCTGATATTTGTGCTTATCATGAAGAATCGGGATTATGTTCAGTCCCTGCGAGTGCTTGAAAACAATGTCCGGTTGTCGAAGGATCTTGGCTCCTCTTCGAATTACGGAGCCGGAAGAGGTGTTGGACCGCTTCTTTATATCTGTGGACTTGTGATATATACGTTAGGAACGATCGGTGATTTTCTTGCACATAGACAGAGAGAAGAATAGCAGATGGATAGTCAGAATAACAGCAATTATAACAATTACAACAATTATAATAACAGCTATAACACCCCTGTAGATTATAGCGGCTATGCAGGTGGGAATAACATTCCTGCGAATTACAACGGCTATGCCGGGGGGAATCGCAGAGGGCAGACATCGAGCCGTATTACAGCAAGCATGATTCTCGGACTTTTCTCGGCAATCCTGCTTGGGATAAGTATGTTTGTTCCGGCGATGGATTTCTCGAAGTTCCATGAGAGTGTACAGATCCGTTACAGCTTCATGAAGATCTGTGAGAATGTTGGATTGATCTCCGATATGTGGCGCGGAATCCCGATTGGGATTCTGATTGCGGCAGCACTTATGTTGGTGCTTTCTTTCGTCCGGATACCGCCTCTTAAGGCGATACCCTGTGTAATCATTGTAAGTCTGATAGTCTTAGCAATTGTGGACTTCGGAAATGTACTGGAGTTCGCCAGGGAACTTATCGCACGGTTCGTGAGTATCAAGGTCTCTGAGGAACCGATTGGCACAGGAACCGTACTGAGCAGCTTCGGGGCGGGATTCTATCTGCTTGCAGCCGGGCTTGTATGCGGTATTGTAAGCTGTTTTGTATCGAACAGATCAGAATAATTATTTGTCGGTGATACCGTCGATTTCTTCCTTGCAGTGTTTACCATCTGCAAGGAGTTTTTTTAATGTTTCCGCATCATCGTTTTCCATGGCAGTTTTATATTCCTGCAAAGCGGTGATGAAATAGTCTAATTCTTTGAGCAGATGCTTTTTATTTTCCAGGAACAGCTCCGTCCACATCGTCTCATTCAACCATGCGACACGGGTCAGATCCTTGTAACTTCCGGCAGAGAAACCATCATGATTTCTGGCAGTCGGACTTTTCACGTACGCGTTGGATACAACATGCGCCATTTGCGATGTGAACGCGATCATGGCGTCGTGCCGGTCTGCATCGCAGATCGTGAATTTGCCGAAATGGATCGGCGAGAGCAGCTTCTTCGCACGGTCAATCGTCTTCGTATCGTTCAGGTCTTCCGGTACAAGTACCATGGAAGCACCGTTGTACATGGTCTTCGTGCTGTAAGCATAGCCCGAAAAATGCCGTCCTGCCATTGGGTGGCCGCCTACGAAGGTGAAGCCGTACTGTCGGGCAATCGGAAAACATTTCCCGCAGATCAGCTCCTTCGTTCCGCAGCAGTCAATAACCATGGCGTCCTTCCGGATATGAGGCGCCATCTGCGTCAGATAATCGATGCAAAGCTGCGGATACAGACAGAGCAGAATCAGATCGCAGTCTTTGATGTTACCTTCGTTTAATTCACCATCGATGGCTTTATCGTTATATGCAGCCTGGATTACCTCCTTGCTGCGGTTGTAGGCGAGAACCTTGTGCTCGTCATTATCGCTGTATGCTTTTGCAAATGAACCTCCGATTAATCCAAGTCCAACAATTCCGATTGTCATAATGTGCCTCCCTTTATTCGATCTGTCACAAAAAGTGTTGTAAATAATCATTTGTCATAAACTATATGCAGTATAACGCTTTAACGCAATAAAGTAAAGGCTGTTTTGAATTTTTATGCTGCATTTCAGGCTGCGAAGCTTCATATAATAGAAAGAATGAAGAAGAGGAAATCCGATGAAACTTTTTCCTTATATAATGCTGATCACAATCTGTGCCATCATTGTTCCGTGCCTCGTAACATTTTGTATGAACGGCAGGCAGGCGGATCCGAATCCGGAGATCGAGCAGCTGTCGACGGGGCGGGATGTGCTCGTACAGACGAAAACAGGAAATGAATTAGTTGATGTGGAGGTCTATGTGGCTCATATTATGCCGGGGATCGTGGATGCGAGTGCCGACGATTCCTATCTGCAGGCGCAGGCGGTAGCTCTCCGGACGAAGGTCTACTATGCGATGGGAGATGCAACGGTCATACAGGCATCCGATCTGGAATTCCGGTATTTTACAGAAGAGGATTATATCGCAAAATGGGGCAGGGATAACTACAGATCCGTTAAAGCGCGCTATGAGCGGGCGGTAACTGCTACCTGTGGGAAAATTATAGAGACACAGGAAGGAAATGGCGATACAGGGCAAAAGTGATATAGTATGTCAGAGATATTATTTCGCCTGGGATGAAAATAATTGAATAAAAGGAAAATATTGTGTCCATACTAGCATTAGCAAACCAAAAGGAGGCATAACAAGTATGGACCGATTCAAGGAATTCTTACGGACGAAGGGACTGTATATTGCGATAGGCGCAGGGGTTCTGGCGTTCGTTGGTCTGATGGTAATTTATAATTACAATACTTACAAAAGCGAGTTTGGGTTAGATAAACAGACGGTGGATCTGAATTCCCCAGAGATTACGGAGGCGACCGGGCAGGTTGCAGATACGAAGGTGGAGATGCCGGAAGCGACAGAGGCAAATTCGGATGAGGCGGTAGCCGGAAACACAGATGCAGAGGATGAAAGCGCACAGATGACAGGGAATCAGGATGCAGAGGATAAAAGCGCGCAGATGACCGGAAACACAGATGCAGAGGATAAAAGCGCGCAGATGACCGGAGACACAGATGCAGAGGATGAAAGTGCGCAGATGACAGGAAATGAGAGTGCGAAAAACGCGCAGAGTACGGATGGAAAAGAGGAAACACAGACGGCTGACGGTATCTCCGATACGGAAGAGACAAGCAGTGACGGCGTAATCGTTGACAAAGATGGAGTGATTGTCGCAAATGCCTATAATGAAGGAGGCGCACTTGTATGGCCGGTTGAAGGCGAGGTTATTCTGCCGTTCAGTATGGACACGACCGTGTATTTCAAGACACTTCGGTCTTATCGCTGCAATCCGGGTATTCTTATCGCAGCGGAGGAAGGCGAGAATGTTCTTGCAGCGTATGAAGGTGTCGTAGAATCTGTATCCGAGGATAAGGAACACGGAACCACGGTAACGGTCATTATGGGAAATGGATATAAAGCAATCTATGGACAGCTGATGAATGTGACTGTAGCCAAAGGAGATACGATTACAACAGCACAGAATATTGGTGAGGCTGCTGCTCCAAGCAGCTATTATACAGAAGAAGGCACACATGTGTTTTTTGAGCTTATGAAGAATGGTGTGCCGATTAATCCAATCATCCTGATGCAGTAGCGCAGATTATTGGGTAACAAGTACAGAATAATAAATAATTCCCCAACCGGAAGCTTGTTTTGAGTGTCTGGATGGGGAATTATTTTGTAAATCGAGAAAACTTCCCAACCGGAAGCTTGTTTTGCAGGCAACTGGTTGGGGAATTTGGTGTTGTTGTGGATTTTTTCTCCAATTAACAATAAGCAGGGTCTTCTGCAGCGCAGTCCTCACATAACCCGGAGAACAGAACGGATACACCTTCCACCTGACAATCGGAAACCTCCGAAGCCTGTGCGACCAGATTGTTCTCGAAGTTAATGTCGATGTCGCGGACAGCACCACATTTCCTGCATAGCAGATGTGCATGTGGATCTGTACAGGCATCGTAGTGATCGGTCTTCCCATCGACATGCAGTCGGAGAATTCTTCCGGTGGCAGCCATCTGGTTTAAGTTTCTATATACTGTGCCAAGACTAATAGTCGGAATATCATTTCTTAAATACTGATAGACAATATCTGCAGTTGGGTGATCCGTTCGGCCAGTCAGAAAATTAATGATTGCCTCGCGCTGGTGGCTGTATTTGCTCGTTGCCATAGATACCTCCATACTTCCGTACGAAAATTGTTATTCGGAAATCGTTCATTACATCTTTAATAATAGTAATAATTCTTATTATTTAGTATAAAGAATAAATATAAATCTGTCAACACTTATAGAACAAATAATAAAAAGAATTATAGAATTATAGAAAAAATAATAAGAAGAATATGTAAAATAACTTATAGAAAGAATATAAAAATAATAGCAAAAATATGGTAAAAACATAAAAAATTACTAGTAAAATTAAGTATTTGAAGGTTTTCGATTGACATAAAATTCCAACATTGCTATAGTAAACTTATACGTTGATGTGAATGAACATTCACCTGATTTTATGGTAGGAAATAAGTCAATGTTCATTCACCTGATTTTATAGTAGGAAAATACGTTGAAGTGTATAAATAATTACCTGATCTTAAGGGAAAAAGAGAAGAGGATTTTATGAATTTCGGTCAGATTACCGAAGAATTTAATACGGAGACTACAAAGCAGGTGATACATTCGATTTTGAATGCGGGTGGTGAAGCAAGTCTGGTGATCGACCGCTCAACATTCGAGATTCTGTATCAGAATGACAAGTCTATAGAACTGATGGGCAACCGGATAGGAATGATATGCCATGAGGTTATGTGTACGAAGGAAACTCCTTGTATGGACTGTCCGATGCAGCAGATCAAGACACGTTCTCCGCTTGTGCGGGAACGATACGAAGAGCTGTTAGAGGGAGTTGCTACATGGAAATATACGAATATTCAATGGTTTGATGGCAGAGATGCTGTACTTGCAACACTGGTTGCTATCGGTGATAAAGAGCAGGCGATCATGAACAACATGATGGAACAGGCCGTGCAGATGCAGAATCACACACCGGATGAGATCGATAAATTGACAGGTATTCCGAACCGGATCCGGTTTTATGATCAGACACAGGTTGCGATTCAGGATATCTATAAGAATTATGCGATCATACTGCTGGATATCGAGCGATTCAAGAATATTAATGATATCCATGGAATCGCTGAAGGCGACGAGGTACTCCGTTATATCGCGTGTGTGTTGAAGGAAACCTATGGTGATCATAACAATTACGCAAGACTGCATTCCGATATGTTCGTATTTTATATCAGCTACGAGAAAAAAGGCGAGATCATCAAGGAAATCGAGAAGATCCGCAAGAAGATCAGCGCGAATCCTTTTCAGTATGATATTGTAACAAAGTTTGGTATTTATCTTGTGGACGACCGCAGCATTCCGGTGAATCTCATGTGCGACCGGGCGATGATGGCAGAGCGTACCGTGAAAGGGAATATCATGAAGTTCTGTGCATTTTATGATGAGCATTACCGCGAGGAGATGCTGCGTGCAGGACAGATCGAGCAGGATATGGAGAGGGCTCTGACAGAACATCAATATCAGATGTATCTGCAGCCGAAGTATCGTTTGTCAGACAATACATTATGTGGGGCAGAGGTGCTGTGCAGATGGAAACATCCGGAAAAGGGCTTGATTCCGCCGAACGATTTCATTCCATTATTTGAGAAGAATGGATTTATTCTGAAATTGGATGAATATATGTGGGAAGAGGCGTGCAAGAACATCCGCCGCTGGCTGGATGAAGGACATCAGGTCGTGCCAATCTCGGTGAATATATCAAGGTACCATATCCAGCATAATAATCTCGAGAAGGCACTTACGAACCTGCTTGACAAATATAACCTTACTCCGGACCGGCTGAATCTGGAGATTACAGAGTCGCTGTTCCTCGATAACCCGGAGGAGCTTAACCGTGTGCTCGAGCGATTGCAGAGGATGGGATTTAAGCTGGAGGTTGATGATTTTGGATCTGGATTCTCATCTTTGAATCTGATCCGGAATATATCTGTCGATACGATTAAGATCGACAAGGAATTCCTCGATAGTGAGATTGCATCAGAGAAGGGCAAGATCGTTGTGAATCATACAATTGGAATGGCGAAGGATCTGAATCTGCAGGTAATCGCAGAGGGTGTCGAGACGAAGGCACATGTTGATTTTCTGCGGGAAAGCCACTGCGATATCGCACAGGGATACTTCTTCGCGAAGCCTATGCCGGTCGAAGAATTCGAGCGGATTGCATTCTAGAAAAATATGCTTATAATCTTGACATATCATATAGGGCTGTTGTATAGTTTTTGTATGAAAAGCCACTTAGCCGATGTGCAAGTGATGTTATAAAATGAAATGTAAAAGGAGACTAATCACATGTTAGAAAAATTAAAGGAAATTATTGCAGACCAGCTTAGCGTAGACGAGAGCGAGATCGAACTCTCTACATCTTTCAAGGATGATCTTGGTGCAGATTCATTGGATCTTTACGAGCTCGTTATGGCTTTGGAAGAGGAGTATGGCTGCGAGATCCCTGCAGATGATGTAGCTGCTATGGCAACTGTAGAGGATGTTGTTAATTACCTTAAGAATAACGGTATCGAGGAGTAATCCACCGGAACCGATATTTTAATATCCTTATTTATTTTACGAGAGACACTGCCGAGAGGTGGTGTCTTTTTTGTGCAATAAACCGTCATGCAGAAATCGCGCTTGCGAGAATTTCTATATGACGGTCAATGTTCATCGAGCCGTCAGGCGAGATGCCAGCAATAAACCGTCTATACATACAGAAAACAAAAACAGCGGCTGCACATTGTGCAGCCGCTGCTATTATATCTGTGAATAGTTTCACGAATTATCGAATTAGCCGAGAACAACCTCAACCTTATGAGCCTTGCCATCACCGGCAACAGGGATTACATTTCCATCGACAGCCTTGCCATCTACAGTCATGCTCTTAACACCCTTGCATACGTGATCCGGATTCTTAACCTCGATCTCATATGTATCGCCACGGAACTGACGGGTTGCCTTCATGCCATCCCATGCAGATGGGATAGAAGGATCTACCTTCAAACCATCGAAGTCAGGCTGTACACCGAGGATGTACTGGGAGATAGCTACCATGTTCCAGGCAGCAGTACCTGTCAGCCATGAGTTCTTACCCTGACCGAAGTTCTTGCCTGTCTGACCGATATCAGAACCGGCATCCTTACCACCGATCATCTGTCCGTATACATATGGCTCTGTCTTGTGGATATCAGATGTCTCTTCTGTGAATGCAGGAGCGATCTCTGAGTAATACTTGAATGCCTGATCACCCTGACCTGCATAAGCAGCAGCGCAGATGATCCATGCATTGTTATGTGTGAAGATACCGGCGTTCTCCTTGTATCCGCCCGGATATGTAGAGATCTCACCATACTGGATGTAGTACTTTGTATAAGCAGGGTTGTTCAGAACCAGACCATGCTTTGTATTCAGTCTCTCGTCGATAGCTGCAAGCGTCTTCATGTCACAGCCCTGATCCTTACCGATCTCAGACATGATTGCGAAGCCCTGTGGTTCGATGAAGATCTTACCTTCTTCACATTCCTTAGAGCCCATCTTCTCGCCATTTGCATCATAAGCACGAAGGAACCAGTCACCATCCCAGGCAGATTCCATAACGTTTGCCTTCATCTTATCGATCTCAGCCTGAGCAGCTGCAGCTTCGTCATCCTTGCCGAGGTGTTTCAGGATAGATACATAGTTCGGACCTGCATAGGTGAAGAGTGTAGCAACCATAACAGACTCAGCAACTTTAGAGTAGCCGCCCTCAGCAGCAAACTTAGGGTTTGTATATGTCTGGAAGCTCTCACCCGGTGTGTCAGAGTAGCATGACAGGTTGATACAGTCATTCCAGTCTGCACGCATTGCAAGTGGAAGTCCGTGAGGTCCAAGGTTATTTACGATCTTGTAGAAGGAAACCTTCAGGTGATCAAGCATTGGCTTAGCCTTAGACTCGTCATTATCATAAGGAACCATCTCATCGAGGATACCCCAGTCGCCTGTCTCCTTGATGTAAGCGGAAACAGAAAGAATCATCCACAATGGGTCATCGGAGAAGTCACCACCGATATCGGAGTTACCCTTCTTAGTCAGTGGCTGATACTGATGGTAGCAGCCGCCATCCTCAAGCTGAGTTGAAGCGATATCAATAATTCTCTCTCTTGCACGGTCCGGAATCTGGTGAACGAAACCAAGGATATCCTGGTTTGAATCACGGAATCCCATACCACGACCGATACCTGATTCGAAATAAGAAGCAGAACGTGAAAGGTTGAAAGTAACCATACACTGATACTGGTTCCAGATATTAACCATACGGTTAACCTTGTCATCCGGTGTGTCAACATTTAAGATGCCAAGGAGATTATCCCATGTGCGTCTTAACTCTGTAAGACCGGCAGCAACCTTCTCTGGTGTATTGTACTTGTCGATCATAGCAAGAGCCTTTACTTTATTGATTGTCTTACCATCTGCCTCGAACTTCTCTTCCAAAGGCATCTCTACATAGCCAAGGATGAAGATCAGAGTCTTAGACTCGCCCGGAGCAAGTGTAATCTTCTTATAATGGGAAGCGATTGGTGACCAGCCATCTGCAAATGAGTTATTAGCCACACCGGCTTCAACTGCCTGAGGATTGTGGAAACCATTGTACAATCCGATGAATGCATCACGGTCTGTATCATAGCCGTCAATCGTGTCATTTACAGAATAGAATGCATAATGATCACGTCTGTCTCTGTACTCGGTCTTGTGATAGATGGTAGAATCCTTCACCTCAACACGGCCGGTACTGAAGTTTCTCTGGAAGTTTGTGCAGTCGTCCTGTGCATCCCACAGACACCACTCAGCAAATGAGAAAAATGAGAATGTCTTCTCTGCATTGCTTTCATTTGTCAGAACTACCTGCTGTACCTCACCATCGTAATTCTGCGGTACGAAGAAAGTTACTTCTGCCTTCAGGTCATTCTTCTTACCTGAGATGATCGTGTAACCCATACCATGACGGCACTCGTAAGCATCAAGCTCTGTCTTCACCGGAGACCAGCCCGGATTCCAGATAGTGCCATTCTCATTAATATAGAAGTAACGGCCCCCCATATCGATTGGAACATTGTTATAACGATAACGGGTGATTCTTCTGAGACGAGCGTCCTTGTAGAAGGAATATCCTCCTGCTGTGTTGGAAATCAAGGAGAAGAATCCCTGTGTGCCTAAGTAGTTGATCCATGGATATGGAGTTCTAGGCGTTGTAATGACGTATTCGCGATTTGCGTCATCAAAGTAACCAAATTTCATGTAGTATACCTTCCTTTCATAAAACACTGCTCTCATTATATAATAAAATAGACAAAAGCACAACCAAAAATCTCTTCTCCCGACAACAAAATGAACAAAAAAACACATATCTGCATTCCGCGCGCCGGATGCCAAAATCCATGTATATCCTGCCGTGTAATCCGGGTATATTGTCAGAAAAATGTTGTTTTTGACATGATAGGTACCGATTTTACATGTAGTATTGCAAAATACCGATTTACATAATATACTCCATCAGTGGGAAATGCATATACGGATTGGAGTATATATGTGCAGGACCGGCCAGCCGGCCATACGGATTACCGGAAATGCAGATATATGGAAATTATCAGTCGAATGACAAAAGAAGCGTCCCTGAATCACATCAACAAACGCTTCCCACATCACGAACTCCATGCTATAATCTTTATAATTGCGAAGGAAAGGATATTCGTTATGAAGCAGGCGGTAAAACGATGGAATCAGACGTTCCGCAGGGTTAATTGGATCATAGTGGCGGTTGTGCTTGTACTGTCTTATGGATTTGTAATGACAAACCCTTCGATTGGAATTGATGACGAGAATTTTGATTATTTCTATAAGAATAACGGCATGATGGTCGCCGGGCGATGGGGATACTGGCTGCTTGCGAAAATCTTTGATACCTATGCGTATCTGCCGGTGTGGAGAGAGACGCTTGCAATCATTTGTCTGGTTATCGCGGCAGTACTGTTTGTGTGTATCTGTGAGTGTGTGATGGATGCAGAGCTGTCGAGGGGACATGCGACGGCGGTGGTCAGCATGATTATCGCGTATCCGTTGATTGCGCGGATGTTTGTGTATATGAATAACTGTCTGGAGGTAACGGGCGGGATATTATTTGCGACGCTTGCGGCGTATGCGCTTGTGTGCGTACCGCGGAAGCGAGATGTAGGAAATGTGGATAGCCCGGATGCAAAAAAAGGTACGCTTGCGAGACTTCTTCCATCCATCTGTACGGCTGCATTTCTCTTAATTGGCTGTGCGCAGATCGAGAATACGCTTATTACCTTCTATGTGGAGATCTGCCTGTTCGCATATCTGAAGAAGGACAAGGACAATCTATGGCGTGACATTCTGTATCCGGTTGTGCTCTCCGTGATTGCAATGCTGCTGTCGCAGGGAATCGGAAGAATTCTTGTGTGGGTGGTCGGAGTCAATTACTCGAGTTACGGTATGGGAGTGTATGGCAGATGGGATCAGCTGCATAGCGCGAAGGATGTTGCGGCAATGCTTGCAACGTGGAAGGATAATTATGTATATTGGTTCGGACGATATTTCTCGGTCAAGCTATTTACGGCAGCGGTTGTCTTCTGGCTTGGAGCTGGAATCTGGCAGTTTGCGCATAAGCGTATCTGTAAGGGATTGTATGCATTGGGCGTGATCGTAGCGTCTTTCTCAATGTATCTCATCACTGCAAACGGAGCGCTTCCAATCCGCATATTTACTGTATATTTCGTTGCGGTAGCAGGCTGTACTGTATGCGTGGTGGCGTGGATACAGGCGAGGGAAGTGCCAGAGGCGAAATCCGGGGAGTCCGTGCATCGGACACGTCAATCTGACATATGTCGGATCATTTTCTATCTGGCGTGTGTTATTTGCGTATTCTATGGAACGAAGGAGTCCAATCTGCATTTCCGGGAGGATTATAAACGTTATGAGCGGGATGTGGATGTAGCACGAAACGTAAATTATGATCTGGAGAAGCTGGCAGGCAGAACGCCGGATGTGCCGGTAATCTTCCTCGGACAGCCGGAAGAGTATGGAGATATGGATCCGCGTGGCGAATTCGCGTTAGAGTCGATCTACTCGAATAACGAGCAGGGACAATCAATCCGGATTCATCAGTTCTTCCGGATGCTTGGCTACAATTATCCGGATGTTCTTACTGAAGAAATCACGCCGAATAATCTGAAGACGCGGAGCGACAGCCCGCTGATCGAAGAGGCGCGGGAAGAAAGCCTTACGATGCCTGTGTATCCGTATGATGGGTATATTCGGGTGATGGAGGATAAGATCGTCGTGAAATTAGGCGAGTAGAGGAATAGAAGCGGGAAAAGGAAGGAAAAGAAAAATGAGATTTTTTGTAACAGGTGTCAATGGCCAGCTCGGTCATGATGTAATGAATGAATTAAATAAGCGAGGATACGAAGGCGTCGGCTCCGACTTAAGCGAAGCGTATGCCGGTGTGGCGGATGGTTCGGCTGTGACAACTATGCCATATGTCGGACTGGATATCACAGATCAGGCAGCGGTGCAGAAAGCAATCGAAGAAGCAAAGCCAGATGTAGTGATCCATTGCGCTGCATGGACGGCTGTGGATGCAGCAGAGGATGAAGACAAGCAGGCAACCGTACGACGCGTCAA
>ULWY01090789.1_pt1 | contig 12927 bp, 9 predicted proteins | sample 1960761 | NCBI WGS metagenome assembly ULWY01 (sample SAMEA4835824, study PRJEB28245) | human gut metagenome | biome: gut microbiome; material: fecal sample | place: Denmark | collected 2008
AGAACGTAGTAAAGATAGTGAAGAGAAGAAACAAAAGGTATTAGATAAATATGAAATAGTACTTGATAGTGAAATAAGTAAATTACCAAGTGAAAAATGGCTAGATTATTTGTTTAATGAAGATATATGTATTATACTTAGAAATAAATTTATTGATAGAATTAATAGTTCACTTTCTAAAAGAAAAAGTGAACTCCTTTTGCTTGCTAGTAAAAGAAATTATACGCTTGGAGAACTTGAAAATTATTATAAAATATGTGGTAATTGTGTAGTAATAGAAGAACTTTTAAGAAATAAGATACTAAAAGAAATAGAAAAATTATTGAAAAGAAAAGATAAAGATATAATTAATGCATTAGATAATAAAGATATTCCATTTTTATATAAAAGATTAATTATAGATTCATATAAAAGTGATCATAATATGGTATGTAGAATATTAAGTTCTGTAAAAGATAGTAAAGTAATAGATTATGCTATATATGGAAATAAATATAATTCTAGAGTTATTCCTTGTATTTTATTTACTATAGGTATAACTGATACTATAAAAGATAAAATAATTAAATATCAAATTGATAGTAGTAATGTAATAGATATATTGTTAAATCCTTTAATGGCACATGAAAGTTTTAGAAATACATTTTTCTTATTAAAGAATGATGAGATAATTCAAAATATAAAGAGTATAGATTTATCAAAGATAGAAGAAGTGTTAGAACAAAGTTGTTGTACTGATTTATCTATTTTATTATATAAAAATAGGTATGATGATATAGTAAAAGTGATAAATAAATTAGAAACTAGTGAATTACTTTTATTTATTTCTAAGTGTAATTATGAAGAAGTAGTTAATTTGTGCTATAATGTTCGTGGAAATGATATTAATAAAAGTATAAAAGATACTAGTAAGATATATTATATTGAAATACTTTTATCTAAAAATATAAAAGAAGAAATAAAGCATAATATATTAAATACTCATAGAGAATTAATTACTGAAGAAATAAAATCATTAAGAAATTATCAAATATTAGATATACTTAATTCAAGTCAAACACTTGAAGAATTAAAAGATATGACATATGACATAAATATAGATGTTATTAAAGATATTGTACTTGATTTTAACGTATATGACATTATGAAATACTTTTTTAGTAAATCTATATATAATAGGATGAAAGATTTGATAATAGATTTAGCTATTAATAGTAATAATATATTTACAATATTAAATAGAAATTATATGAATGTTTCAGAATGCGAAATAATTATGGATAGGAAAAATATCTTATTAAGATCATATCTTAAAAGATTAGAACCTACTGCTTTAGTTAAATTTGTAACAGAACCAGAGTTACCTACTTCATATAAAGATTATATTTTTAATAATAATATAGATATTGTAAGGGAAAAATTAAATTCAAAAAGAAGTGAATGTTTTCTTCTAGTACCTGATTTAGTAGAAGTACCTTATACTGTTAAAAGTGTATTACTTGAGGGAACTAATATAGATGGTGAAGATATAGACTCAGTATTTACACTTGCTAAATATTGTAAAGATGGTAGTATACTTGATAGGTATAATGATATAAAAGAGTTTATAGAATCACTTGGAATAGAATTTAAATTATTCTTACAATATGGTTCTGGAAGTAGAAAATATAAAAAATGGTATAGTAAATTAATTAAAATAATTGATAATAATAAAGAAGAAGAATTTAAAAAAGTAAGTAATTATTTATTTAGATATTATTATATTAATGATGAAGATAATGATATTAATGCGATTAAAGATTTCTTAGAAATTTTAAATAATTTTGATAAATATAACGAATTATTTATGTATATTATTAATAATAACTATATACTTACTCATGAAGATAAAGTTAATTTACAATTTATATTTAATGAAGAAGTTGATATTTCAATAAAAGAGCCAAGTGATTTAGATAAAGCTAAAGATGAACTTTATCAAAAATATTTAAGAAGAATAGATAAACCTAATATTACACTTGATGATGTAAGAAGTATATTTAATGATATGTTATTAAGTGATGCTGATAATGAATTTGATAATATTGGTAATAGAATAGGTTTATTAAAGTTAAGAGAGAAAAATAAGAACTCTAAAGTGATAACATCATATATTGATGCATTACTTGAATATGTAGATTTTATAGAATATGTAAATGATAATACTAATGTCTCTGAACTTAGTTCTTTATTAAAATATTTATTAGAAACTAATATTGATGATTTTATTAAATTAAAGAATGAGTTTAGTAATATTGATAGAAGAATTAAAAGATTATTTGAACTTGATTCTCAGGTTAATTTAACTAATGTTGAAAAAGCAAGTAAGACTAAAGGAGTAGTTATTGATACTGAATATGGTGATGCATTAGATTTTAGTGATAAAAATTATATATTGTATGCTCATGTACTTAGCGAAAGTGAAAAAGTGGAAGATATAATTAATGGTAAATCATCAGGAGATAAGAACTTTATATCTTTAAGTCCTATTAGTTATTTAGGTCAAAAATATTATTATGGATATAAAAATAAAGTAACATTTGCTTATGATAAGATTTCAAATGGTAGTTTTATACGTAGTTCAAAAGCAAATTTAGGAAGTAATAATCTTATTAAGAGAAATTCAAGTGAAGTTAAAAATATCAATAGTTATCAAGAGGGTATATTAGATACAAGTGATGTTGTTAATAATAATGCTGAAGCTTTACTTTATAGAGAAGGAATTAAGCCATGTGGCCTTATTTTGGTGGGTGGTAGAAAGCCAACTCCTATAGAAATTGAAATACATAATAAATATAATTTACCATTTATAATTACACAAGAACAAGGTAAAAGTATAGATAATGTTAAAGAAGTATTTAGTCAAAATAATGAATATTTTGAAATGATAGAAGAAAATAAAATACTTAAGAAGATTCAACATAGAATAAATTCAAGTAAAAATAATATTGATACTGATATATATACTGGACGTGAAATTGCAGTATTTAGTGATAGTCATGCGATGTATGAGCCTACACTTGAAATATTTGAAGATATTAGAAATAGAGGTATAAGTGAAATATATAGTTTAGGAGATAATATAGGACTTGGACCTAATCCTAGTGAAGTAATTGATATGTTAGATTTTTATAATGTAAAATCAATATGTGGTAATAGTGAATATTATAATACTTTAGGTATTGCTCCTTTTAAATCATATTTTGATAATATAAAAACTGAAAATCAATTATGGACTGAAGATAAACTTGGTACTAAAAGAATTGAAAGAATGAAATTGTGGACTCCATCTATAAATATAAAAGTAGGTAATAGAAAAGTAGGATTATGTCATTTTATTAATGATATTAGATGGGATTTTAATAAGCAAAATACATGGAGTTATCAAAGTAATTTTGTAGAAGGAGTAAATTCAAAACAATTTTTGTATACAAATAGTAAAGAAGCTCATGAAGATATGAAATCACTTTTAAAGTCACTTCCAAGTGATCAAGCAAAAGGTGTTATTGATGCGATGAAACATCCAATTTTAGGTGGTAAAATGGTTACTGATTATGATACTATTTTACAAGGACATGTACACTTTGATATGAAAGATCACGTAGAAGATACACAAATATATACATTAAGAGGTGCTGGTATGGGATATAAAAGTGATAGAAAAGATACAGCATGTTATTATATATTAAAAGAAAAGAAAGATGGAACATTTGATATAGAAAGAGTATTAATTAGATTTGATAAACATAAATTATTACAAAATATTAATGGTTCAACTTTGCCTCATAAGGAATATTTACTAAAAATGGTAAAATGACATATTTTTTTAAAAAACTCTTGATAAAAAATGATCAATATTGTATATTTTATAGTAACTGTTATATTACTTTGGAAATCAATTATGTAGGTTAAACATTTTATTAAATATAAAACTATAGATCTTTTTTAAGAAAAGCATAGTCTTTTCTTTTTTTTTAATGCCAAAATTGATATAATATTCCTAAGGATGTGAAATAATGGTAGAAAAATTTATGCCTGATATATATCAAAAAAGTATTTATTATATAAATTATGATAAATTATATAAAAAAGGAGTAAGATGTTTATTATTTGATTTAGATAATACTATAACACCTAGTCATGTTATTAAACCAACTAAAAGGCTAAAAAAACTATTTGATGAACTAAGAGATAAAGGTTTCAAAGTAATAATTATGTCTAATGCTCCTAAACATAGAATAGAACCTTTTAAATCATATTTAGGTGTTGATGCTTGTGCATTCTCATTAAAGCCAAGAAAAGATAAATATCTAAAGATAATGGAGAAATTTAAATATAAACATACTGAAATAGCTGCGATTGGGGATCAGCTATTAACAGATGTGTATGGTGCGAATAGACTTGATATAGTAAGTGTACTTGTTAATCCAATGAGTGAACATGATTATAGTATTACATGGATAAATAGAATATTTGAAAAATTTATATATGGTAGTTTAGAAAAGAAAGATGTATTTAAAAAAGGTGAATATTATGACTAAAGAATGTTTAGGGTGTGGATCAGTACTTCAAACAGAAAGTCCAGGTAAAGAAGGATTTGTTAAATCAAGTGTATATGATAAATCTTCTTATTGTGAAAGATGTTTTAAAATAAAACATTATGGAGAATATAGTGTACTTGATAAAAAAATAGATACAGATGGTATAGTAAGAAATATTAATAGTGATAATATGGCCAGTGTTGCTTTCTTAATAGATGTTCTTAATATAAATGATACAGTAAAAAAATATATAAATAGATTTAAGAATAAGAAATATATATTAATAACTAAGAAAGATGTATTACCTAAGAGTTTAAAAGAAAAAAAGATAATAAGTTATATAAAAGATAATATTTGTAATACTGAAGATATTATGTGTATTAGTTCATATAAGAATTATAATATAGATAATTTTTTAAATAAGGTTAAGAACGATAATGTAAGAAGACTTTATATAGTAGGATTTACTAACAGTGGAAAAAGTACATTTATAAATCATTTACTTACAAGTACATTAAAAAGTCCAACTATTACTACTAGTAGTATACCTAATACTACCGCTTCATATATAACAATAAAACTTAATAATAAACTTACTATTGTTGATACTCCTGGATTTATAGATAAAGATGCCATATATAATTTTGTAGATTATAATAAAGTAGTAAAACTATATCCTAAAAAAGAAATAAGAGTTAAGACATTTCAAGTAAGAAGTGGTTATTCAATAATAATAAATGATATTTTAAGAATAGAAAATACTAATGATAAAACAAATAGTTTTAGTTTTTATATGAATGATAAATTAAGATATGAAAAAGTTAAAGATAAGAATAGTAAATTAAGACATTTGCCTAATATAAATTATAGTGTAGAAGAAGGTACTGATATAGTAGTAAGTGGCCTTGGATTTATTAGAATTACTAAAGAAGGTAGTATTAAAATATATACTTTAGATGAAAAGATGATTAGTAAAAGAAAGAGTATGATTTAAATGAATAAAATAAATGTAATGAGTGAAAGTTTAGCTAATAAAATAGCGGCCGGTGAAGTAGTTGAAAGAATAGGTAATGTAGTAAAAGAACTTGTTGAAAATAGTATTGATGCTGGTAGTAAAAATATTAAAGTTGAACTACTTTTAAGTGGAACTAAACTTATTAAAATAGTAGATGATGGATGTGGAATGAGTAAAGATGATGCGATGCTTTGCTTTAGTAGACATGCTACTTCTAAAATAAAAAATGAAAATGATTTATATTTCATTAATACTCTTGGTTTTCGTGGTGAAGCACTAGCTGCTATATCATCTGTAAGTAATGTTTCACTTGATACATATGATGGTAATGAATCTACATATCTTGTTATTAAAGATGGCAAATTTTTAGTAAATAAAGTAGGTAGTATGAGAAATGGTACTATTATAGAAGTAAGTGAGTTATTTTATAATACACCAGCTAGACTTAAATTTATGAAAAGTTTACAAGCAGAATTATCTTTGACAGTTGGCTTTTTAGAGAAGATTGCTTTATCACACCCTGATATATCTTTTACACTTATAAATGATAATAAAGAGATATTTAGAACATCAGGTAGTAATGACATGTATAAATGTATACATGAGATATTTGGTTATAATACTGCTAAAAATATGATTAAAATTGATGCTGAAAACTATGATTATATTATTCATGGCTATATAAGCAATTTAAATATATCAAAGTCTAATAGAAATTATATGATAACACTTGTAAATGGAAGAGTTGTATCAAATTTATCAGTTAACAGGACTATAAAAGATGCATATCATACAGTTCTTGCTGAAAATAAATTTCCAATAGTTGTTATATCTATTGAAACAGATCCAACACTTATTGATGTTAATATACATCCAACTAAGCAAGATATAAAATTTTCTAAATTAGAAAGTTTAAATGATTTACTTTTTAGTACTATTAGAAGTGCGATTAATGAAAGTGATAATACATTTAAAGGATATACTGAAACTAAGAAGAGTGAAGATCTTGCTTTAACAGAAGATGAAAAAGAAAATAATTTTAGAACTATTGAAGCACTTAGATTAAATTTTAATGTTAATGAAGATGAAGAAAGTTATAATAGCGAAGAAGTTAAAAAGGAAGATGTGTTTATAAAGCCAGTAGGTTTAGCACTTGGAACTTATCTTATTGCTCAAGATGAAAATATTATGTATATGATAGATATACATGCAGCAAATGAAAGAATTAATTATGAAAGATATATGAAAGCACTAGAGACGCGAGAAGTATATACTACAAGTATGTTATTTCCAATACAACTAGAGTACTCTCATAATGAATTTATGAATATAAAAGAACATATAGATGAACTTTATAAACTTGGATTTGAAGTAGAAGAGTTTGGTATTAATACATTTAGAGTTACATCTCATCCATCTTGGTTAAAAGAAGGATTTGAAGAAGAAAGTATAAGAAGAATATTTGAACTTGTTGGTGAATTTAAAGGTGGATTTGATAGAGTTAAATTTAATGAGAAAGCAGCTATTAGGCTTGCTTGTAAGATGAGTGTTAAAGCAAATACAAATATTGGATACAAAGAACAAGAAGAACTTATTAATGGACTATTTAGATGTAAATTTCCATATACTTGTCCTCATGGTAGACCAACTATTATTAAGTATCCAGTTTATGAACTTGAAAAATTATTTAAGAGAGTTAGTACGGAGTAAATTATGAGTAAGATAATATTAATAGTAGGACCAACTGGGACAGGTAAAACAACTTTGTCTATAAAGCTTGCTAAAAAATATGATGCAGTAATACTTAATGCAGATTCAACACAAGTTTATACTGAACCATTAATCGCAACAGCGAAGATAAAAGAACATGAAAAAGAAAATATTGAACATTATCTATTTGACGTAGTTTCACTTAATGATGATTATACACTTTATGATTATCAGAAAGATGGAAGACGTTTACTTGATAGATTTATAAGTGAAAATAAGAATGTCATTATAGTAGGTGGCAGTGGATTATATGTAAAAGCACTTCTTTATAATTATGTTTTAGAAGATAAAAAAGAAATAAATATTGATTTTAGTGAGTATTCTAATGAAGAATTAAAGAATAAAGTATTAGCTCTTGATCCAGAAAGTGATATTCATGTAAATAATAGACAACGTTTAGAAGGATTCTTAAAACATTATTATGAAACAGGTAAAGTTATTAAGAAAACAGATGAAATCAATAATAAACTATATAATTTTATTAGTATAGGTCTTAAAAGTGATAGAGAAACATTATATAAAATGTTAGATAAAAGAGTAGACTCTATGTTTAATGAAGGGTTACTTGATGAAGCAGAAAGACTATATAAAATGAATCTTAAAAATTATGCTAATATAATTGGATATAAAGAATTAAATGAATATTTTAATGGTAATATAACGTTAGAAGAAGCAAAAGATTTAATCAAAAGAAATACAAGAAGATATGCTAAAAGACAATTTACTTGGTTTAATAATCAAATGAAAGATATAAAGTGGTTTGATGTTAATTATGATAACTTTTATGAGACAATAAAAGAAGTAGAAAATTATTTGGGAGGTTTAAATGAAAAGTAGAAGAGAATTAAAAGCATTGTTACTTGCCGGAGTAGCTACATTGTCATTAATGAGCGGTTGCTCTAAAAATAATAGTAAACCAGACTATGGATATTATGTTGAAATAGAAGGAGAACTCATAGAAATAGAAAATGTAACTTTCTTTCGTGCCTATAATAGTGGTAGAGTAGAATTGGTCTTTGAAGATGGATCACATATGATAATGCCAAGCTCAGATCTTTATAAAATTGATAAAAATAGTGAATTACAAAAAGAATTTATGCGTAAACTAACAAAATAGACTTAAGAAATCTTAAGTCTATTTTAATTCTAAATAATCATTTATATTGAAGTTATGTTCTTCTTTATCTTTTTTTAATAGTTCTTCTGTTGTTATCATATAGAAGTTATGCTGATTATTTTTATTTATTTCATCATCATCCCATGTTGCATCTATATGAGTCCATTTGCCATTATAATATATTACGTTCCATACATGTTCTTCACTTGTAACTTTAAAATTTGGTATAGATAATCTATCAAGCATTAATGCAAATGTATCAGTATAGCCACTACATAAAGCAATACCATTAAATAGGGCACCATAAGCTTTATTTGATATAGATTCTCTATTATTTTCTTTATATTCTTCATCATATTTAATATTATTAATTACATAATCATGTAGTTTCTTAATATTAGTGTTGCTTATGGTATCATGTATTTCAAGGTCGTTAAATATTTTATCTAATTTCTCATTAATTTTATTTATTTCATCTTTTGTATATAATTTTTCTAATGTTACATTTATTTCATTATCGTTAGTAATAACAGTATTATATTTTTTATATGAATTAAATGGACTAACATAATTATTAATTAAATTAATATATTCACTATCATTTGCGATTGTTTTAACATCATCTGCACAAGATTCATAATCTTTATCACAATAAAATGTAAATTCATCCCATCCTTTATTTAATATAGTGTAATATATATTCTTTAAGTCATCTATATTTTTAGGAATAAAGTTATTTGTCTCATGTACTGTTTTATATGAATATTTTCTATTATAAATAGTTTTATCATTTGGAATATTTATTTTAGGTTCTTTCATACTTGTAATAAATTTATTAATATCGCTATTTATTTTCTCAAAATTTTGAAAGAATAAAAATAATATAAAACTTACTACTAGGACTACTAATGTATATAATAATTTTTCGGTTCTTGTCATAATTTACCTTACTTTCTTTTCTAAATCAAATATACAATATAGTAGGGTAATAGTCAATGCTTTTTATAATTGTTTCTTTTTATTATTGTTATAAATATCATTTATATATTTTAATATTTCATCTTTATTATCTGCGTTATTTAGTTCGCTAAGAAGCATTTTTGAAATGATATAATCTTTAAATGACATAGTTCTATAAACAGAAAAATATTCATTAATAAGTACATCTATATTTTGATTTAATTTTGCTGCTAAACACATAATTTCCGGATCACGTTTAACTTTATAATCAAATATCATTCTATAGACAAGAGGACTTCTTAAATTTGCTTGATAGAATTGATTATATACAATATATAAATTACCTGTTAGTACAATTAGTATTTCAAACATTTCATTATCAGATATACTATATATATCTGCTGTTTCAAGTATTTTATTCATATTTCTATTTGCTCTATTGATTGAATAACCTAGTATTTTTATATCTAACCATTCTTTAAAAGTAATATTTTCATTAGATAAAGAGTATTTTATAATGAAATCTTCTAATTGTAGGGGATTAATAGAATAATTGAAATTATTTATTTTATAAGTTAAATATCTTAACATATAATTGGTAAATGTCTCGTTTGCTATACTATTTGAACTAATGTATGCGGTGTATATAAAATTAATATTATCAATTACAACAATATTCATATATCTTTTAGCACATTCAAAATCTTTGATCCAATCAAGTAATTCTATAGGTTTTATATTACTTTTATTACATATTTCAATGTATTTTTTATAATGGTTATATAATTCTATTAAACTTATTTCAATATTATTTATATAAAGTATAATTTTAGTATCTTTTTTACATATTGATACAAATTCTTCATATGATAATTCAATTGAATTATCTTTTGTATTGAAATTCTTTTTTATATAATCATAAGCATCATTTATTTGCTGTGTTTTTTCTGTAGCGTCTTTGTCTTTATTTATATCTGGATGATATTTTCTAGCAAGCTTTTTATGTTTTTTATTTATATCATCTAGTGTATCATTTTTACTTACTCCTAAAATTTTACATGCGATGGTATAGTTCATTTTTAATTTTCACCCCTAAAAAATCGGCTATATTATAACATATTAATTTATTTTTCGCAACGAAAAAGTAGGATTATTCCTACTATATTTATTATTTGACTTTCATTTTTCTTTATCAGTTAATCTTAATTTCATCTTATTATTTTCTTCGTTGATTATTCCAAGTACTGCATCCTTATTACCTGATTTTTCAAGAGCAGCAGTACATATCATTAATGATAAATAATCTTTAAATGACATTTTATTAAAAATTTCACTATATACATATTCACTAACTAAATAATCTATATCTTTATTTAGCATTTTAGTAAGTTCAACAGTATCATTATCATGTTTTGCAACATATATTAATATCATTTGATACATGTAAGTACTACGAAGGCTTTCTAAGTTACTCTGATTTTTTTCTGCTTTAGGATTTTCACTAACAGCATGTAACACCTCAATTAATTCTTCATCACTTACATTATCAAATCCTTTATCTTGTAATACTTTAGATATAGTCTTATCAACATTTACTTTAGAATAACCAATCTTTATTTGATCTAGGTATTCCATAAACGATTCATTTGGTTTAGTACGTAAATATTTAGTTAAATGTTTTTCCAAGGCTTTAGCATTAATTTTATATTTTTTATGCTCATTTATAACATCTACTGCTGTATCTAAAATATATTTAGAAAATGGTATATGTAAATATATTATAGCATCAGAATATTCTTTGAATAATTTATGTATATCATAATTTGTATCATTGCCAAATATATTTTTACGATAAGTGTTAGCTTTATCAAAATCTGCTAACCATGCATAGATTGACATAGGAATTCTACCCGAATGAAGACAAATATCTCTATATTGTTTATAGTAATATTCATATAGTGTATAGAAATTTATACTACTATGATACATATAATATCTTACAAAACTATCTTTCTTATATTTAGATATGAAATTACTTATAGTAAGATAATCACGATTTCGTGGTACTTTTCTAACTATAACATTATCATAATTTTTACATATATAATCAAATGCACCATTTATATCATCAATCATAAATTTCACTTTATAATCATTAAAATCTAAATAACTACCTTTAATTAATTTTAACATTTCTTTAACTTTAGTTCTTATATCTTCTAGTGAGTCAGTTTCATTTACTCCTAACATTTCACATGCTTCTTTATAATACATAATTTTTCCTCCTTAAGTTGTGTTTATAATAACACATAATATTTATATTTTTTAGCTAAATTAATACGGTTAAATTGAATTAAAACTCATTTATTTAATTTTGAGTTCTCTCATTATTGGTTTAGCTTTTTCAATATCTTCTTCTTTTGGTCTTTCAAATGCTTTTGGAGACTCATAGTGTAATTTAATATCTTCTATCAATTTACAAAAATGCTCAAATGACATATTTCTAAAGAAATAATTACTTTCATAATATAATTCTACAAGTTTTCTAGTATCACTTGTTAAATAATCCCATTGTCCACATTCATATCTATCGGCATAAGCTACTAGAATAGTAATAAATGTATTTTTAGTACGAAGATTATCTCTAGAATATGTTTTTCCATTGATACCATTATCTCCTTTGACAGCTCTTAAAATTTCAATTATTTCTTCGTCAGTTACATTATCAAATCCTCTATCTTCTAATATTTTTTCTATATTACGTTTTACATTTAGAGGAGAGTAGTTGAACATTTTTCCATCTAAAAATTTAGTAAATTCAATTTTTGGCTTTGTACTTACATATTCATCAGCATATTTTTGAAATAATTTAACATCATCAAGTATATATCTTTGAATACAATATCTTTTCTTTTTTAAAGTTACTTGGGCATCATTTACTCTTTGTAAAAAAGTTTCCATTGAAAAATCAAAAAAAGTTTTTCCTGTTCTTATAATATCTTCATTATAAGTTTTTACATAAGCATCAATAGCGCAACAATTCTCATCCGTTGTACCTATAATATGACCAAAACCACATCTATAATAGTCATCAATTTTACTATAACCAATAAGCCAACTCATAACAGTTTCTGGAATTATATTATGTTTAAGACAAAGTTTATAGTATTTCTCGTAATAATTTAAATAAAAGCAAACAGAGTAGTCAATGTGAGTTCTTTTTAAGTAAAAAGAAATATTTTCATCTTTTTCACATGCATCACAAAATTTATCTACAAAAGAATCATATTCTTCTCCATCTAAAAGTTCTTGATATTCCTTTTTACCTTTTCGCTTAGCATCTTTAATATGTTCAGAAATAATATCATCCACACTAAGAGAATCTTTCTTTACTTTATTTATCTTTTTACTTATACCAGTGTTAGGCAGGGTAGTACGATTTATTTTGAACTTGTCAATAAAAAGTAGACACTAAAAGAATATTA
>ULWY01022151.1_pt1 | contig 12920 bp, 18 predicted proteins | sample 1960761 | NCBI WGS metagenome assembly ULWY01 (sample SAMEA4835824, study PRJEB28245) | human gut metagenome | biome: gut microbiome; material: fecal sample | place: Denmark | collected 2008
AGTTCTTCGGGCGTGAAGCGGTGGGTGTATCCGATTTTCTCGACCGCGTCGGCGTTGTCGCAGAGGAACTGCCAGCGGTCCTGTTCGCTGATGTCTTGGGCTAAATGTTGTTCCATATTACAAAGGTTTAATGTTATTCTCATCATAAATGATAGTGGCTATCTTGGCCACGTCTCCACTCTTGGTGATGGCGTGAGTCTTCAACACATAACCGTCGCTCTCAACTCCAACACATTCCTTGTTCCCATACATGAAGTGCTGGCCGGAATTCAGGCCGTGCGTCTCGTTGAAATTAACTACCATTTCAAAACCTAATTGAGCTTTCAGAGTATCCAGCTCTTCCTGCTTCTCTTCTATCTGAAGTTTAAGCGTTTGAATTTTTTCTTGTCGTGTCATATGAATTCCTTGTTACGTTCGATTTCTTGTTGTGCGTATATAAGTGCTTGTTGTTCATTTGCCGCCGGCAAATAGATACCGGCTACAGATGCACTCCAGTTACGGAAACGGTCAATACTCAAAGTCATTTCACCTGTTGTCAGTTCTGCAGAACTTCTCAAATAGGTTACTTCTTTGCCTTTTTTATTAATCGTCTTTCTTTCAAACAAATCACGGTTGCAAGTCCTTTTATAGAAGTCTATTTTAGCTTCATCAAGGCTGCAACCGTATTCACTACCGAAATACCCTAAAAGCAGATGTAAATAACTGTTTTGTGCGAGCGTGCGGTTAGGCAGTTTCTTCTTTACTTCCACAACTACACGTTCCTGGAATAGCTTGTTTACATAAGCCTTAAACTTGGGTATGTCGTATTCATTTCTCAGATTAAATATACTCATAGGCTAAAATGGAAGATCGTCTTTAGGATTTCCATTCGCATCTACAGGCGGCGGGAACTGCTGGTATGTCGGTTGTGGTATAGGTTGTACCGTTGGCTGAACGAGTTGAGCTACTTGTGCAACCTGTTGCTGTACAGGTCTTCTTGCCTCCAGTTTATAGCAGCGGATGGATACCATACGTTTCACCTGTCCATCCTGATTCGTCCATTCCCTGCCCTGCAAGGCAAAAGAAACCGTTATCACATCGCCTACCCTATAATTATCTAGTTCAGCACATTTGTTACCGCTTACTTCAAGAGGTAGAATGTTCTCGTACTGGCTGCGTTCACCTGTATAAGGGTCGTGGGTTGTGGCATCAAGAATAAACTCACGCTTCACAAACGGATTTCCACCGTTCTTGGATGGGATTTCTTGGGGCTGGCCAATATAGACTAGCCTTCCGGTTACTTGGTTACTCATCTTCTGCAAAAATCTTCTTATCAGTTATCAATTCTCTGTTATCATTCAAGAACCGGATAAAGTCCTCACAATGATTTACAAGGATAGGTATATCCCGTTCAGGCACAAATGTATAGCTTTCTGTGTAGGTTGCTCTGAAATCCGTAATATTGTATTCGAACAACCTTATATCACTACCGTTCTGCATCAGGCAATATGGATAAACCATGTGTTGCCAATGATCTTTGAATTTACCTACATAGTAACTTCCGGTAGTCTTTATATCGTGAACCGACAACGGCATCAGTTCATCTATATATCCATATAAAAGAACATTTCCGAAGCATGTAGGCAAAGTTGCTTCAACACGTTGCTGGGTCAAGGCTCCTTTGTAATAGTCTGCAAACTCACGGCAGATTGAGATAGGAAAATCGAACTGACGGCATTTATAGGTGGCTCTCAGTCCGACCAATGTTTGTCTGCCATCCTGCATGTCTGACAGTAGTCTTTCCACCTGTACCTTGTCTGATTTCCTGTTTTCAATCATACAGTCTATCACCTCATTGAAAGCCGTTCCCTTGTCAGCTGCTTCACTATCAAACGGGACACGGTTTATAGTGTCAATCAGGCTCTGAAACTGCTGCTGTCTGAACTCTTCGGGGGTATGTGGGGGATTCTCACTGAACCCCCAATACCTTTCCCAAATGGCATCACTTTTCAGATAGCTTGTAAAGGCATCCAAAAGTGTAGCATAGAATTTGAATTTAGGCTGCTTTGTCTGCATAGGTCTTCGTTTCTTTGTCAAATATCAGTCCAAGGGCTTTCACCTTAGCAGCAAATAAGCTTCTGGCCACATTCAAAGAACTACCCACGTGCTCGAACTCGTTAATACGGGAAGCGAACTCGTTGGCTGACTGGGCGTCGGTGATGAATTCGATATTTTCTTTGATTTCGGCTATCACATGGTCGTACTTAACAGCTTCTTCTTTCTTCACCTGAAGCATATTCAGGTAAGGACGGATGACTTGGGTAGTGATGAAGTCGTTCTTGGCTGTCGGGTTGCCGTTTTTGTCGAGTATGTTAGGTACAAACATGATACCCGGCAGGTTACAGGTATTCTTTCCGTCGTTTCTTGATGTGGGGTCGAATGTGATTGTACGCTTCTGCACTCCATTCTCGTTTCGCATTTCAAGGTAGCCGAGCAAGTCAAGTTCTGTTACGATGGAATTATAGGATTTCTCTCGTAAAGCAGGGATGAATACTGTATCGTCACCTTCTTTCCGGGTATCACGGTGGGCCACAAACACCACGTTCTTATTCAATGATGAAAGCGTTCTTGTCATCCATGAAAATTCTGCATTAATGCCGCCCCAATCCTTGATTTGCGGCTGGCGTGTACCGCACTTGTAAGAAATAATAAAGTCCATCATCTTGCCGATGGTATCCACTACGATTGTTTGGTAGGCAGAGAGGTCTTCTTGCAATACCTGTTGAACATCCTGCCATGAACTTACCTGTACGATGTCGATACCGTCCAAGTGGGCCATATTCACACGTTTTACACCATTATCAAAGTCGAGCAACAACGGTTTCGGTGCGCTCAAGGCTACTGTTGTCTTACCCATACCTGCCTGACCGTAAATCATCATCTTAACGGTGGAAGGAATTACTAACTCATTGGATTTCTTAATCAGACTCATAATCTTAATTTTTAAGGGTTTCTATTCATTTTCCGTAATTCGTTCTTTCAGTGTCTCCCATGCCTCCTCCAGGTCGTCTATCAAGAGAGGAAAGGTGTCGAAGATTTCGTTCATGGCTGCGTGTTTTTAAGTTTGTTGACATACTGCCCCATCCGGAGGGTATTTAAAGCTGCTTGAAGCTCAAATTTTGAGTAAATCAAAGGAGAGTTGATGGCCGTCCCTTTTCTCTTTTTATGAATAAGGCCGGCTTGTTCCAACTCTGACAACAATTTGGGTTCATACCCCAGGGATTTCAGCCAGCGGAATGCCTCCCGTTGCTTAATCTCATCCAAGGCTGGGGAACGTTTTCGCTCGCAGGCTGCCGCGCCAAGCTCGGCCATATCCATGCAAATGTTTTTCAGTTCAAATAGTTCCAAAGTGATAGTAGCCATAAGCAACCTGATTATTTTAACCGGATAATAGCCGTCCAGCCCGGATATTCGGCAGCTGATACACGGTATTTGGTGTCCAGACGGCTTTTCAATTCTCCCAATAGGCGTGCATCTCGATTTCTGCGCCTAGCCTCGGCACGGATGCCGTCATGCCGGGATTTCGTATAGGGCACTTTGTAGATGTCGCCCGCCTGTATAGTATCAAACAACGCCGTTGTTCGATAGTTGCTGTCGATTGTGATTTCTTTTATCATACTGGTTTATGTTTATTGTTACTTCGTGGGCGTTCGAGGAGTCGAACCCCGGCGGCTAGTGTGATTCTTAACTTATGGCAAATAGTGGAGTTGCCGCGACCGTCACGCCCTTGTGTAATAAAAAAACACCCTATCTGTCGCAGACCGGGCGGTTTGTGTTTTTTATGCAACCTTTTTTACCTAATAATGCAAAACAGTACTAAACAAAAATTTCATTCCGAAATGGCTATCAACGCCTGCATGGCGTCTTTTAGTGCCTTGCGCTTGCCGGCTTCCTTGATGAAGTTGTTATACCATGTATCCGAATCCTTTTTGTTGGATTCTACTTCTGTCTGTAATTGTTGTGCTAATGCCACAAGTTCATCGTGACTCATAGCTTGCAGTTCTTCATTTGTCTTCATGATGATTTCTCTTATGTTTTTATTGGTTAATAGTTTCCGTTGTCGAGCCGGTGTGCGACGACGCATCCGCTGACGATGGCAGCCACGAGGCTGACGGCGAGCAGTGCGGTGTCGAGTGCGAGCGCCGTGTCCCCGTCGGGGATGGGCGCGAAGGAGAGCCCGGCGAAGGTCGCGCCGGACACTGCGAGGGTGATAATCCATGATTTCATGATGTTGTTGGTTTTAGTCTTAATTGTCAATTGTCCATTGTCCATTGTCCATTGTCCATTGTCAATTGTCCATTGTTTGGTTCCCCGTCTCCACGTTGAGGGGTAGGTCCTGACGACCGGACGGGGTATGTGTGTGGGTTTGTCCTTCGATTTATCCCCGCCGCAAAGCCCCGCTCTTGGCACGCTTCCACGTGCCCGTCGCCGCCGGTTCTTGCTACCTCGGTTAGGTGTCGCGTCCTCTATGGTGAGGGTAAGCGCCGGTTCTCGGGTTGCCGGACCCGTACCGCTTAGGGCGGTCAGTCCCTGTGAGTGCCCCACCCGGCTCTCGCTGCCGGGTGCCGTTCATTCCGTCCGTGGGGCTGGTGGTGTCATGCGCCGTAGCGCCAGCGCATGTAATCGTATTCGTCCGCAAATCCGTGATTGTCCCAAATATTGGACAATGCCACTTCGTCCCAGTGTGGCAATACGTCTACGATTCGCTCTTCAATGTTGGGATAATAACGTTCGATGTGATTTCGGTTATAGACGCACACCGTTGCATCTTCGCCCATAATGTCAATGTCCACCTGAATATCAGCAGTTACATTAACCAATCTCAGCACACGTGTCTTTTCTTGCATCAGGGCATCACGCATGGCTTCTTTCACTTCGTTTCTGACGATATTGGTAAGTCTTTCAAGCCGCTTCATAGGTTATGCGATATAAGGTTAGCCTTCTTAAAACATCTGTATTCGCCGCGTTCGGTGTCATAGTAGGTTTGAACAGTGTCGTTCTTAGTACGTTTGTCTGTGCCCGTAATGGCTGGCATCAGCTTTTCATTGAGTGTGCCGTATGCCTCTCGCAGTGAACCGTCTACTTTTTGAAAGTAGAACTTTACGATTCTTTGCTTCATTGCAGCTTTCAGCTTCATGTTAGCCCAAGCGCATTTGAGTGCTTCACTCATTGAATAACCGTTCTTTCGAACGAATTGCCAAGCTAGCATCATGATGTCATGTAATACATTTCTTTTCATAGTCGTGCGTGTTATTTGATTTATAATCGCTACCTTTGTGACGTTCACCGTCAACGTTCACGATGCAAATATAGACTAATAATCTACATCGAGCAAATTCTAGCAGTGGAAATGTAGACTATTGTAGTTATTTGTAATGATTCTAAATAATAAAACTATGGATAATTCTGTAAAAGAGAGAATTAAGGTATTTATATCATATAAAGGCATGTCTATTAGAGCATTTGAGAGGTCCTGTAATCTTTCAAATGGATATATTAATAGTATAGAACAGACTATTATGCCCAACAAATTGAAGACTATAAGTCTACAATATCCAGAATTAAATACCAGTTGGCTCTTAACTGGCGATGGAGAGATGCTAAAAACAGACAATTCAGCCTCTGCTGCACCTTCTAAAAATTATGTACCCAAAGGGGGAGAAAATTACAAGTTAGTACCTCTTTTTCATATAGATAGTGTCGGAGGTTTGCATTCAAACAATGAAATAGTAAACGAAACTCAATATACAGAGAGATTTATTCCCTTTGTAAATGCTCAAGAGGGTGACATCGCCATTGTACAAACAGGAACAAGCATGATTCCCACCATACCACCTGGAAGCATTTTGCAGCTTCGCAAAGTGGAGAATTGGAGGGAGTATTTTGGTTATGGGAACATATTTGTCATTGAACTAACTGACGGAAGGCGTATCACAAAGGAGGTAAGCCGATACGATAGTAACCCAAAGGAATTCATTTGGTGTATCTCGCACAACCCAGGAGTACCAGATGAAGAACTTCCCAAAAGTATGATTGTGTCTGTATGGAAAGTTATCAAGGTGTTGACTGATAAAGGCTGGTAATATGAAACCTCATCAATACGCATGGAATCTATACAAGAACTCCCCTGAAGGAAAGAATATGATAAAATTCTTTTCGGAAGCCAACGGATATATTTTATTTAAAAAATATTGTCCCCATGCCGTATTTCATACAGAAGAGGAATATGATGAATGGTTGGACAATATCTATTGCTATGGAGTGTCAGAATACGAGCAACCTGCCTCCCTAGACGATGCAAAGAACCTGTATTCTTCTTTAATCACTTTGGGCTTCATGATTGAAGGCGAACCGTGGATTTATAGGAACGATTTCAAGCGAACACTTGGAATAATTCAGCCCATTTCATACGTACTTTCACGATTTGCACCTGAATACTTTTTCCCTTATTTATTCATATGTCGCATCTCTGAACTGAACAGAATTTCCGACGTATTCGACATAGAATTGCCCAAGCTCCCTAAGAGAACCGATTATAAGGGAAGATGTATGTATTATTGGGAAATGTGCGAATTGTTTTATACGTTCAGGAAAGATAACGGCTTGTCTTCAGCAGAACTTTGTGCTTTCTTATATGATTTTTCATCTAAGGTTATAGGATATATACCTTTTGGTGAAAATCCACAACCTTCTCAAGCGTGGTTTATCGGAGGATTCTTATACCCAAAAGACAAAACGCTGGATGCGAAATTTTGGCAGTCAAGTCCAGAAACAAAGAAGGGCGACATTCTCATACATTACGAAACCTCTCCCATTAGTGCAATTATATGTATAGAAATAGCTCAAACTGACGGAGTGATAGACCCCCTGTTTTATTATTACAGCAACACATATATTGGGGAAAGAATAGATATTCCGCATGTAACACTGAAAGAGTTGCAATACGATGCTTATTTCTCAAAACACCCATTGGTCAGGAAGAGGTTTCAAGGTGTAAACGGAAGACCAGCAAGTGATGAAGACTATGCGGAACTCATCCGTCTGATTAAAACCAAGGGATTCGATGTGGAGAAACTTCCTAAACTATACGCTCCAACATTTCCGAAAGACATAATTATTGAGAATGAAAAGGATGTCGAAAAAAGGTTACTTGAACCTATTCTCAACGCAATGGGCTGGTACGAGCACAAGGATTTTATCCGTCAACTTTCAATCCATGCCGGTCGTGGACATCGCATCTTTCCCGATTATGCTTTACACTATGACAACAAACCGGAAGAAGAGCGAGCATCAGTATTGATAGAAGCTAAACTTTATATGAAGTCCAATCGTGACATAGAAGAAGCATTCTTGCAGGCACGCTCCTATGCTCAGTTGCTTTCTTCATCCGTCATCGTGCTATGCGACAAATTATGCCTATTTATTTATGAAAAGAACGGAAGTTTCGACCGGAATAATTACAAACGATATTATTGGACCGAATTAGAACATCCTGAAATATTTAATGAATTAAAGAACAAACTAAAGAATTAAAATTATGATGATTGACATTTTACTGATTATACTTATTATTTTTGGAGTGTTACAAATCATTCTTTTCTTCAAATTATGGGGAATGACTAATGACATTAGAGAAATCAAAAACAAGTACATAGAAGGTAAACATGAGAGCAAAACTACGGATGAAAAAACTATCGTGGAAATAAATAAAGCGTCAAAGCCAATGATATGATAACTCTTTGTGAATAAAAAAAACTTCATATATGAAATCAATCATTGCAAAAACGGTTTGATTTCATATATGAAGACCTAAAACTATCCATTGTTGACACATCGTTGCAACAATAAGAAACAAACAAATTAATAAATCACTGAGAAATAAGAAACTAGAAGTATTAAGTAGATAGCCAGATGAGCTAACGCCCCTCCTTTGTTTTGCGGTGCAAAGATACGTATATTCTTGAAAGGAGCAAATGCTTTATCTTCTTTTTTTGAATTCCTCTATTCTTTTTTTACGTTCCTCCTCACGCTTCTCTTCCCGTTTCTTCCCGATATACCAACCAATGGCTGATGCGATGAAAGAGATTCCGGCATAGCCTATCACGTAATGCCAGTCGGAGGGATGATAGTATATATATAAGGTAGGAACAAACAGGGCTACAAGGATGAGCGGGAACCACCAGCCATACGGACGGACCGCTCCATACGAGTAGGAACAGATAAAACAGATGATGGGATTGATGGTCGTCGGGAACCAATCGGCTACGGTCTCCACACTGCAGAACAAGGGGAACACATAAAAGCCGACAACAGCAATAATCAGGTAAGTAATCAGTTCTCTCATGGGGATTGTGTCATTTGTAAAGTAAGAAAATGCAAGGGATTTTGTTCAGATCGGGCAACTTGCCCTTCCAGTCCTTGATGCTGCGGGTACGGATATACTCCCCTTCACACGTCAGGTTGGCGGCAATGCACAGCCGGGTCTGCGGACGGCAGGTCTTCAGTATATCTTCCAGCATCTTATGGTTCCGGTAGGGAGTCTCAATGAACAGCTGGGTCTGGTCTTCCGAATAGATACGTTGTTCCAGCTGCTTTAAGGCTTTTGCACGTTCACCCGCCTCTATGGGCAGATAACCATGAAAGGCAAAACTTTGTCCGTTGAATCCTGAACCCATCACGGAAAGGATGATGGACGAAGGCCCTACTAGGGGAACGACTTTCAAGCCTTTCCGTTGGGCAATGGCAACCACGTCGGCACCCGGGTCAGCAACCGCCGGACATCCGGCTTCCGAGATGACCCCCATGGACTGCCCTTCTTCCAACGGCTTCAAATAGCCGGAAAGGGCTTCGGCAGACGTATGCTTGTTCAGCGGATAAAAAGTCAAGCTGTCTATGTCGATGGAGGGGTCCACCTTTTTCAGAAAACGACGTGCCGAACGGACGTCTTCTACAATGAAATGCCTGATGTGAGGGATGATGGCACAGTTGCGTGCAGGCAACACCGCATCGACCGGGGTGTCACCCAGCGTAACCGGAAGCAGATAGAGGGCTGTATCCATGATGTTTGAAACAGATGATTGATGGATGTAATAAGAAAAAGAACGCATGCCGCTCCGTCATACGTCGGGAAGCAGGCTCTGCGTTCTCAAAAAGTGGTGAGGGGGATTATCCGTAGATAATCTTTCCGTTTTCGTCCTTGTATTCGTCAAGACCCTTCTCGTAGGTAGCCATGGCACGCAAGCTCATGCCGACGCTGGAGAATCCTCCATCGTGATACAGGTTCTGCATGGTCACCTTCTTGGTCAGGTCAGAGAACATCACGATGCAGTAGTCTGCACACTCGGCAGCCGAAGCGTTGCCCAGAGGAGACATACGGTTGGCGAAGTCGTAGAGTTTGTCCATTCCCTTCACACCCTGACCGGCCGTTGTCATGGTCGGAGACTGGGAGATGGTGTTCACGCGGACACGGCTCTCGCGTCCGTAGATGTAACCGAAGCTGCGGGCGATGGACTCCAACAGCGCCTTGGCGTCTGCCATGTCGTTGTAACCGTAGAAGGTACGTTGGGCTGCCACGTAGCTCAAGGCAACAATGGAGCCTTCTTCAGCAATGGCATCCAGCTTCTTTGCCACCTGAATCATCTTATGGAATGAAACAGCTGAAATATCAAGAGTCGTTGACAACATGTTATAGTCCAAGTCATCGTAAGTACGTTTCTTACGGACGTTGGGAGACATACCGATGGAGTGGAGCACGAAGTCTATTTTTCCACCCAACACTTCAACCGAGCGCTTGAACACATTCTCCAGGTCTTCCACACTGGTTGCATCGGCGGGGATCACTTCACAGTTGAGTTTCTCAGACAGAGCTGAAACTTGTCCCATGCGTACAGCTACGGGTGTATTCGATAAGGTAATCGTCGCACCCTCTTCCACGGCTCTTTCAGCTACCTTCCATGCGATGGACTGTTCGTTGAGGGCACCGAATATGATACCTCTTTTTCCTTTCAGTAAGTTATAACTCATAAGTCAAAAATTGATTAATTCGGCGCAAAGATACAATGAATATCTAAGATTTGCCGCAAAATGTATGTTTAAAAGCATAAAATAGAAGCATTTTACCGTCCATTTCCGCCAGACAGATGTCATTTTTATGGAATATATTATTACCTTTGCCTGCACATCGGTTTTGGAAACTATTATTTAACTAACAAATCTCATAATGAACACACATTTTACGAAAGCGCTCGTAGTAGCCTTGGGGCTGGTCGTTCTTTCCTCTTGTCAGCCTGCTACTTCGACAACGTCCCAACAATCACAATCTGCTACACTCATTGACGAAGGTGTCTATGCCGGTCTTCCGTTTGAAATGGAACGTGTGAAGCAACCTTCTTTCCCCGACTACCAAGTCAACATCCTGGATTTCGGTGCCAAACCCGACGGCATCACCCTGAACACCGACGCCATCAACAAGGCGATCCGTCAGGTGAACGAGAAAGGCGGAGGACGCGTGGTCATTCCTGCCGGACTGTGGCTGACCGGACCGATTGAACTGCTGAGCAATGTCGACCTTCACCTGGAGTACAACGCCCTGGTGCTCTTCTCGGCAGACCATACCCTCTACCCCATCATCAGCACCTCCTTCGAGGGGCTGGAGACCCGACGTTGCCAGTCGCCCATCTTCGCACGGGGAGCTGAAAACATAGCCATCACCGGTTACGGTACGTTCGACGGAAACGGCGATACGTGGCGTCCGGTGAAAAAAAGCAAGCTGACCGAAGGACAATGGAAAAAGCTCCTGGCTTCGGGAGGTGTGACGAACGAAAAAGGCGACGTGTGGTACCCCAGCGAGGGAGCACGCGACGGAGCCAAGGTCACCTCGGAATTCAACGTGCCTGACAGCGAGATTGTCAAGGCAAAAGGGGACACGCTGTGGGAATCCATCCGCGACTTTCTCCGTCCCGTGCTGTTGAGCTTCTCTGAGTGCAAGCAGGTCCTGCTCGAAGGCGTGACTTTCAAGAACTCCCCCAGCTGGTGTCTGCACCCGTTGATGTGCGAGCACCTGACGGTCAACAACATCAGTGTTTCCAACCCGTGGTATTCGCAAAACGGCGATGCCCTCGACATCGAGTCATGCACCAATGTGCTGGTGGTCAACTCAACCTTTGATGCCGGCGACGACGCCATCTGCATCAAGTCCGGAAAGAACGAGGAAGGACGCAAGCGCGGCATCCCCACCCAGAATGTCATTGTCTACAACAACACCGTCCTCCACGGACACGGTGGCTTCGTGGTGGGTAGCGAGATGTCCGGTGGCGTGAAAAACATCTATGTGGACAACTGTACCTTCCTGGGCACAGACGTCGGTCTGCGCTTCAAGAGTACCCGCGGACGCGGCGGTATCGTGGAAAACATCCACATCAACCGGGTGAACATGATCAACATCCCCGGTGAACCTGTCCTCTTCGACCTCTTCTACGGAGGTGCGTCCGTCAAAGACGAGGTGCCCCCCGTCAGCGAAGAGACACCGGTCTTCCGCAACATCTATATCAACGACGTGACTTGCAAGGGCGCCGGACGTGCCATCTTCTTCAACGGACTGCCTGAAATGCCTATCGAGAACATCAACCTGAAAGGCATTACCATCTCCGATGCTGCCGAAGGTGCCGTGCTGAGCCGTGCCAAGGGCGTGACCATCGACAATCTGAAGATTCAGACCAAGACTCCTTCACCCACCGTACGCCTGACCAACGTCTCTACCATCAAGGTCAACGGCGAAGAGGTTGCCGAAGTCGGAGACGAAGGCAAGGAGCTGAACTTCTGAACCATCGGTCCGCTACCGGTATTTTACTGATATGCAAGAACACAGATAAACCTAATTTGAATCTATGAAACCTTTTCCTATTCTACTGTTTGCCCTGGCTGCAGGCAATGCGACAGCCCTGGCACAAACCCGTCAGCAGACGCTGGAGGTGACGGTGGAAAACAACTGGACTTCTGCCAAGGAGGACGAACCGGTAGTCATCCGGCTTGCCGACGTGAATCCGGGGTTCGAGGTGCAGTCTGCCACTGTGTTCTGCGGGGAGAAAGAAATCCCTTCGCAGCTCGACGACCTTAACCGTGACACCGAGGCGGACGAACTGGCATTTGTAGCCGACATCCCCGCCCGTTCCAAACAGACGTTCCGGGTCATCCTGTCCGACCAACCGTCGGAGAAGACCTACCCGGCACGCACCCATGCACAGATGCGTCTGAGCGACAAGAACCAGAAGTGTCCCCACATCAACTATATCACCTTCGAAGGGACAGTCCCCGTGAAGCAATCCTATAGCGCCATGTATCACCACGGTCCGGCATTCGAGTCGGAACTCGTTGCTTTCCGGGCGTACATGGACAACCGTCAGTCCATCGACCTCTACGGGAAGAAATACCAACGCCTGGAGCTGGCAGAGACCAACTTCTACCCGAAGAAGGAACAGCTGGCAGCCGGATATGGCGACGATGTGCTGTGGGCAGGTACCAGCATCGGCGTCGGCTCGTTCCGCGGATGGCTGGACAACAAGTTACAGACCATCGACACGGTGGAGAGCCGCAGTGCCGGCGTATTGGCTTCCGGACCGGTACGCTCCGTCGTGGAGTTCTTTGACCGCAACTGGCAGTATGGCGGACGGACGCTGAACATGACACAGCGTTACACCCTGTATGCCGGACACCGAGACGTGCAGGTCGACATCCGTTTCAAGGAAGCGGACGCAAAGGATGCAACCTTCAGCACCGGCGTACAGAAGCTGGAACGTGACAACGTGGGATTCCTGCAAGCCGACGGACTGGCAGGGTCCTGGGGCAGCAACCTCGCCTACAAGAACGACACGGGCAACCACCCC
>ULWY01080676.1_pt1 | contig 12859 bp, 11 predicted proteins | sample 1960761 | NCBI WGS metagenome assembly ULWY01 (sample SAMEA4835824, study PRJEB28245) | human gut metagenome | biome: gut microbiome; material: fecal sample | place: Denmark | collected 2008
TTTACCATGCTGCAATGTGGTAGATTGGTCGGACACTCACTCTTCGGGAATAAAGTGGAGAAGTTATAGTGGGCTATATCAGGGCAAGCCCTGTCGTGCACGCCACACCTCTTTGCGTCCAGCCGCCAAGTCAGAATTTGTTTCTTCCCTTTTGTAGGAATGCAATGCTTTTGTTCATCAGATACTCGTTGAGATCTTTGTATTCTTCATACTCATTTGAGGCATCAGTACACTTGTCTCCCAATGCTTTCATTATCTGCCAGGTGGCCATTCTGCCAGCTTTGTCATTATCCAAGTGGCAGCATATTTGAGAATACTTATTGAGCATGGAGAGAGCACTCGGGATGTTTACAATGGAGTTGAGTACCACCGCATCACATTCGCCATGTAGTATGAGATAGGAGAGATAGTCCACGAATCCCTCGAATATGTGACAAGCTGTTTCGTGGTTCCTTATCGTAGTGATTGCTTTCGGAGCAATACATCCCTTGAAGTATGGATTCCGAAGTTCATAGCCACCAGCATCATTCTTGAAGCCAATAGCAAAATATCGCTTACCAGCACTTTTGTAGTGTATTTCCACGCACTGCCTTTTGGCTGTAATAGAATCAACACCCCTTCCCGAGAGGTATTGTAGCAAAGCAGGATGAGCCAGTTCTTTTACCTCAATATCTTCAAACGAAGTGTCCTTTTGTGAGCAAGTAGAATGGATTGGTATTGTGGGTAGAATGATTGAATGCCCCATCATGTGCAATACTTCTGAAATGTTTTGCGTGTGGTATAGTTGCATCGCCAAATCAATGATGTTGCCTCCTTTGCCCAGTGCAAAGTCATACCACACGTTTTTGGTTAAATCCACCTTAAATGATGCGGTTTTCTCCGTATGTAGTGGCGATAAGTACCACCACTTATTTCCTTTTCTGTTTATTGGTTCATATCCCTTGCTTGCAAGGAAGTTGGATATTTGGATTGCCTTTATTTCTTGTATAGTCATAATGTGAGTGATTTGTTGAAATGTTGAGTTGTTGAGAGAATGGGCTGGTGAAAAGAAAAATAGCTTTCTCTTTTGCCCAGTTACACCTCTTGTTGAGTGCTTGTTGAATTGTATTTGTTTGAGTTCCAAAGATTAGTCTGTTGTTCTCAACAATTCAACAACTCAACAAAGGATTATAAACCTAAAGAGTCTATAAATTCCTTGGTCACCGTGTAGAAACGTCCCACTCTGCTAATTGAGGAAACACGCCCCGGCTTAGTGTAGTCACATTGATAGGCAAGATAGGTCAGTGCATTGTGAGCAGGGGTAAGTCGCCAGACATCTTTCACGACCTTTCGTATCTGCCATTGCTCCACCTTTACACCGTTCATGGTCAGTAACGGTATTAAGTCTTGAGGGATGAACGACAGCTTGTCAACGTGTTGCGTTTCCATAATGTCACGTATCAGCTCTACCATATCCAACTCCGTATGGTTGCGGTTGCACTGGATAATGCGGTCAAGAGCCTCTGTCCTGATAAGGGTAGGATGAAACCACATACGCCCCTCTTTGTTGGTGGAGAGTGTGCGGTGCTGGAGATAATAGAGGAATGCAGGTATCTGTTCCTTTAGCTTTTGTAGGAAATTGGTATCATCGCTTTCAAGTGGTCGGATTTTACGCACCCAATAGCGGTTTTCTCCCGGGTCAATGATAACAGGGTAAAGTTCGTTATTGGAACATAGTACGAACTTGGCAAAGAAGTTTACCTCCTGTCTGTCTTTACCCTTGGCCTCCACCTTGTAGGTTTGGGCTGTGCTTAGGTTCTTCAATCGCTCTGAATCTTCTCTACGACTCAACAGCACCTCGTCCACAACGATGAGTAGCTTGCCAGCCCAGTCAGCATTGAACTGGCTCCTAAAATCCTCGTTTGTATTAAAGGTGGCATTGTCCTGAAAGATATTTTTCAGAAAGTTCAGGAAAGTGGTCTTTCCTGTGTTTCGTTCCTCTGACACCAATAACAGGATGGGGAGTTTCTGAGTCGGCTGCATATAAAGCAACTGCATATAGTCCAACCCCAGTTCGTATTGCTCCTCAAAGATGTGGTGTAGCAGTTTTTCAATATCAGAGAAATTCCCTTCTGCCGGAACATGGTCAATTGGTTCATACAGATTATAGAAACCTGCAACATCCTTTTGATAGTCTGTGTGACTTGGCACTGTGCAAAAACCATTATATTTATCAATAGGAGGGATATTGTGCTTACCATAATCTTGTCGGATAGTGCCAAAGCTCCATTGCAATCTGCGGGTAGTCATCGTTCCATCTGCCAAAGGCTGCTGCACTACCTTATATATAGTAGTGCCTACTCGAATGTATTGTTCTTCCATAATGCTTGCTTTTAGATTAAACATTTGGATTAGCGCTATTAGCAGTCTGTACTTTAGCTTTCAGAAGTGAGGAGATTTCCTTCTTCGAGTAAAGATTACGTCCTCCCAATTTGTGAACTACAATTCTTCCCTCCTTCTGCATACGCCACAAAGTGGTATAGGTTATGTGGAGTCGTTCACATACCTGATCGCGAGTAAAATACTCGTCACTCTCTTCTGGTGTCAAATCGGCCTGTGGCTTTTTCCCAACTAATTCTTCCACCAATTCAGAAACAACCTGTTTCAGGTCATCCTTCTGTAACATTATAAAATTGCCTTGCATATCATGTTGTTTTAATAATTACGCTGCGAAATTACGATGGAATAAAATGAAAGCACCTCGGTAAAAATCATGACGATTTCTGCCGAGGTGCTTTTAACGGAACAGCGTTTCTTTTTAACAAATCAAGCCTTTATGATGCAATCAATATACATCAGGGGAAAGTAAGGTGCGCAGTCTTATGCTTATCAACTTTGCCTGTTCTTTTCCTGTTTGAACAGTCTTTTCTGATAAACTCAAATTATAGTCGTTGCCACGTTCACTGACAATGGCATTATAAAGGGCTTCTCCCCAATCAAAGCCAGACTTAAATCCAAGGGATGGGAATTTTTCCAAGATGGCTATATGGAAAGTACGATAGTTATAGGTATCATTAAGCAAGCTTCCATTGGTCAGCGCAGCAAAAATATAAGCAAGAATAGAATCCGTATCATTCGTTTCCATCCATTCGGTGAGTATTTTTTCTATCTCGTTGGTAAGAAGTTCTGCATGAGGTTGTATAAGCATTTCTTCAAGCAGGACACAGACTTGCTTACGTCCACGTCTGCCTTTACTCTCTTGTAATGCAGAATTAGCTACATCTTTGACTACACGATTGTTTGTTGCTTTCCATGTTCCTTTAGTGTAAGTTGCTTTATCCATACTGGTAAGCATCAAAGAGCGCATAATTTGTTCGCCAAAGTTTTTCTGCCAAAAAGAAGGCTTCTCTCCCATCATTGTTTTGGATAATAAATCAGCGGACTTCACGAAACCATTATCAAATATCATCCAATAGAACACACTGAACAAGAAAGGATTATTGTGCTGCAATTTATCTTTTGTTTCCTCTTTGTTAAATGTGGAGGCAAACAATTCAGTCAGTTTTTCGTGTGCCTGCTGACTAACATTAGAAAATTGAGCTTTGTTGTAGCTCTCAGTTCCTGGGCATAGGCTTAACAATAATTCGGAGATACCTTTTATACCATCAAGCGACAGCAGCTCTATCAAGTAGGAAAAACCTTTGAAGGCGAAGCTCATGTCACCATCGTATGCTTTTGTGAAGAGATTTGTGAACTCTTGATATTCTTTCGGGTGTTCGTAATGCCAACGGCGCAAACGCAATAGATTCAGTTCTCGGTCTGATGCCTCTTGAGTTTCCTGCTCTTTATCCTGCAAGTGGAATTTAACCCCATCTTTGATGTATTGCGCATCCGTAGATTGCTCAAATTTAGTCATGGCACTCTCTATTTCCTTAAACCCATTATCCAATTCCAAATAGCAATGCATACAACAAGCAGCCATATCACCTTCTTCTGCGGCTTTAGAGAAGGTGTTTATTATGTTCTCAACAGGCATATTCTTTGCTGCCATTGCCTCTAAAAGCATATTTTGAAGCGAGTAAGTTTCATCGCATTCTGCCACATTGGTTCCATCTTGTGATAGAATGTCCAATGTGGAATGAATCTTGCTTTTGAACTCTGCATAGATTTCTTGGTTCGCCTCAAACCATTCCTTCATCTTATTGCCCATAAGTGTTATTTTAGCTAATAGGGTTAATCTTTAAGACAAGCCAGCGGAATGACTTTCACACCATCCTGACGAGTGTATGCCATGCTTCCACCAGTCATCACTATCAGCAAATCCGGTTCCCGAATGGGCATCTGTTTCTCTGTTGTGTTATGTTCCTGTATAAGCCTTTTGAGTTCAAGCAGATGCTTGGCTCCATTGTCAATCTCACGACTGCCAAGTTTGCACTCTATCAAGGCATACCGTCCATCTTCCAGATGCAGCACTATATCCGCTTCCAAATCATATCGGTCATGATAATAAGACACGTGACTGTTTAAGTCTATAGTATATGCCTTTAAGTCACGAATACACATCTGTTCAAAGATAAACCCAAACGTCTTGAGCTGCATGCTCAACGCTTCAGGAGACAACCCCAAAAGAGCAATCGGAATAGAAGGGTCGCAGAAACATCGTTTCACGCCACTTCTGATAGCGGTTTTACTTCTAATTGCAGGACACCATGCACTTATGTTCTGGATAACAAATAGCTTTTCCAAAGCTGCAACATAGTCATCAAATGTGTCCACGTGGCAACTTACTTCGCCAGATGAGGTCACATCATCCAAAAGTGACTTCTTCTTGACCAGAGTCGAAACATTTCTGGCATACGCCCGAAGTATCATACTGGTCAGTCTGGCATCTCTTTTCTTGCCATCAATGCTAGAAATGTCGTTGGAGCAAATTGTTTGAACATAGTTCTTTGCAACGAGTAGTTGAGCCTTTGGGGTACGAGCCAACAAAGAAGCTGGCCATCCGCCTCGGGAGGCTGCAAAGATTAATTCCTCAACGGTCATCTTAGACATCTTACCGTCAATATCATAATCTGGATTGTTGAAAAGTTCTTTCAACGAAACTTCACCTGTAGATTCTTGTGATTCCCACAAACTCATAGGCAGCATACGCAGTCTGGCAATACGACCAACTCCAGAATGGTGTATTTGGGATTTGTCAACGGCATTGGAACCTGTAAGTATAAATTGTCCGGGGATTTGACGATCATCAACAACAGTTCGTACTGCATCCCACAACATTGGAGCATCTTGCCACTCATCAATAAGGCGAGGCGTAGCTCCATTTAACAGAATGGACGGCTTAGTTTTAGCGGTGACCAAATACTCCTCACGCAAACTAGGATCTTGCATTCTCAAAATGCTGTTTGCAAGTTGAGACGCAGTTGTGGTTTTGCCACACCATTTTGGTCCTTCTATCAATACAGCCCCAAATGCATCTAGCAAGTCTTGCAACAGGGCATCGGCAGTTCTTTTATAGTAACTCATATAATATGCTTTTTCAATTGCAAAGATACACATTTTCTGCGAAATGCATGGCCAATTCGTGTTTTTTGTGGCATTTCAATCCACTTTTTTGCGGTGTTTTATTCGGTATTTTTGTGGCATTTCAATCCACTTTTTTGCGGTATTTCACTTGGTATTCTTGCGGTGAGCAACTATAATTAGTCTGATAAGTTAGCCATCAACTCCATCCGTTCCTCCTCGCTCAAGCCTTTCAGCATCTCAAGCAGGGCTTTCTTATCTACCACAGGAGTACTTTCTTTCGACTTCTCATTGAGTAGATAATGGTTATACTCCAGCATCTTTGCAAGCGGATAGGCACCGATATAATTGGAAGTAATGTCACCGCCGCCACTATGTCCCATGCTGTCGCTTATATATTTATAAGGTACGACACCAGAGTTATTGAGGTTGGTTGCGAAACTGTGCCTTGCCCAAGTGGGTGATGGTGCCTGTTCCATATCCAATAGTTTGGCAACTTTTGCCATGTGCTCACGTATATATCTGTTGTAGCGTTGGATAACCCATATCTCTTGTTCTGGTGTGATTAGCTCACTCATGATGGGGAATACCCTCCGCCCAAGCTTTGGGATATTGCCATACCGATTTAGTATCTCTTGAATCTCGGGAGTGACAGGAAATATCACTTCGCTGGCACTCTCGTTCCGCTCACGAGTTTTGTGGCGAAGGAAACGAAGCTGCTTGCCATGAGTGGCATAGTATAGTTCATCATAAGTCAGTCGGAGTGTATCAGCAAGGTTCTGTCCATCGCCCAGATACATAAAAAGGAATAGTCCAAGGTCGCGAAATATGGCATACTTCTCTCTGCCGAGGAACAGTTCGTTTCCATCTTTGTCTTTTGCCTCGTCAGCTTTCCAAAAGTCATAGAGCTTCCGCATGGTAGCCACGTCAAGAAACTCATGCTTACGGCTCTGCGCTTTGTTGTAGCCCGTATCCTTAAACATTTCTTTGGTATCACCTTTCATCAGTCCGTTAACGATGCACATATTGATTATAGTCCTTAGACTGCGAAGTGCGATAGCAATAGTGGTGGTGCTCAATTCATTCTTCTTCATGATTTTTACCCATTTCAAGATAAAGTCACGGTTAATATCTGCAAACGATACATCCGTTCCCAAATCTTTCACAAAGCGATTGCGTACATCCTTACTACAACGAGCGGAACCAGCCTTGCCTTCATTGGTCTTAGATTGAATGTACGAATCCCAAACTGTGATGATGGTGCTGTCATCGTCTTTCTTGCCTTGGAACCTGTCTTGCAACTTGCGAAGAGAGAAATTGTTTTCCGAGATAAGTTGGTTAACCATCAGTTCCACTCTGTCCATCAGATTCTTCATGTCGTTACGCTCCGCTAATTGGATGCGCCGACCGCTTTTCTCATAATCGCAAAGAACCAACCATTCTTCCATAGTGTATGATTTTCCTAAGCGCAGGAAAATCTTTTGTCCGCCATGACACACACGCACAGCTACTGGAAGCGGTTGCGAATAGTCGCCCGCTTTGCGTATGTCAAGAGTTAAAGAACCGTACACGTTGCCATTGGCAGCCGTAAATTTCGCAAGGCATTTTTCTCCTCTTGCATTGGATTTTCCGTTCTTCTTTGCCATTTCGGTGACCTTATTCGTTTTTTCAATCTCCATAATGCACTTATTTATAGTTAATATTCTGCTCGTTTTGGTGACCTTCAGGTGACCTTTTCGCACGAAAACCACTGCAAATATACGTATTTTTCTGCAAACAGCAAAATGTGTTAGATGCTGATTATCAATACAATTACACTTTATACAATCCCATGAAATAATCCACAAAAAGACTCATAATCTGGAGGTCCCTGGTTCAAGCCCAGGCTGGTCCACATTTATCACAGCGGCTTACGTTTTTGCGTAAGCCGCTGTTTTTGGTTTTTCGTAAACAAACTGTTTGAGTTAGGGATTGTTTACACTGTGATATTCTATGAAACTCAACAATATTCTATAAGGTATTGTTTCAGCTCTTGTTTTATGTGCAATATGAAACCTTTTGCTTCTTTCCAAGATTTTTTTCACTGAGACATAATATATTGTCACATAAAAGCCTTTTTAGCGGACAGCAATAAATTGTTATTATGATTTATTCATATTGTTCACCTTCAAAATTGTATCTTTGCAAAAAAAGAAGCATGACCGAACAAGAGTTACAACAATATCTGCTTTCCAAATACCCTATGGAAAATGAAGGGTGTGAATGGAAGGAATTCAAGAATATAAAGAATGACTTCAACGGCAAAGAAAAGGATGATGTCATCTCTTACGTCTCTGCCTTGTCAAACATGGAAGGCGGACACTTGGTTATTGGCGTTGTTGACAAGACGTTGGAAATTGTCGGCACCAACACCTACAACTATGATGTACAAAAGGCAAGGCTAAGGATGACAGATCTGTGCGCCAATTTACCATCTGAAGGACTGTTGGTTGAAGAATTCATTACCGAAGATTCACATAAAACGGTTTGGGTTATTCATGTACCCAAACACATGAAGCGTCGTCCAGTATATGCACACAGCAAGGCATGGCAGAGACTGAATGATTCTTTGGTGGAATTGACAGACTCACGCCTTAATGTAATACTCGACGAGCAAAATTCTGCATTCGATTGGACAGCCCAAATCGTTGCTAATGCGACAATAGACGATCTTGATTCCGATGCCATCAAACTCGCTCGTGAAGGCTATAAGCAACGCTACCCAAAGTTTGCAAAGGAATGTGACTCTTGGAAAGACGAGGTTTTTCTTGACAAGGCGTGCCTGACAATAGATGGAAAGATAACCAATACCACACTATTACTTGTCGGTAAAGAAGAAAAAGCACATAAACTCAATCACATTGCGCAGATTGTATGGAAATGCTTTCAAGACGGGCAAACCTTTGGTGACATCTACACTATACCATTCATACGAACCACGAGTGAGTTGCTGAATAGAATAAGAAACTATCGGTTCAAAATATATCCAAAGAACTCGCTTATCCCTGCCGAAGTATGGAAATATGACACAGAGAGTATTCTTGAGGGGCTTCACAACTCTATAGCTCATCAAAAATACGAAAGTGGAGCACGAATCATCGTCACGGAAGACAAGGACAAACTGACATTCCAAAATGACGGTTACTTTTATGAGGGAAACTATAGTCAATACATCACAGGCGAAAAAACGCCAAGGCACTATCGTAACCCTGCACTGGTAAAAGCTATGGTGAACATCAAGATGATTGACACCCAAGGTTATGGCATTCACAAGATGTTTGTGAGCCAAAAGGAACGTTATTTGCCAATGCCTGATTATGACAAATCAACAGCAACAGAAGTTGTCTTGACCTTACCTGGTACCGTCATTGATGAAAACTACAGCCTTTTACTATTAGAAAACAGAAATTTGTCTCTTACAGATGCAGTTCTGTTAGACTCTGTACAGAAAGGCAAGCGCATATCGCCAGAAGCTATTGCCATGCTCCGCAAACGCAAACTGATAGAAGGTCGTTTACCACATATCTTCATAGCAAAGGATATTGCCCAAGAAACAGACCAGAAGATAGAATATTCCAAGCACAAGGGATTGGACGATAAGAAATGCGAGGCATTATTGCTTGATTCGTTGAGGGATCATGGTTCGTTGACGAAACCTGAAATCGTTCATCTGCTTTGGGATGTGCTGCCAGACCAACTTGATGACAAACAGAAAGACAACAAATTGGATTATTTGCTTAAACGATTAAGGAAAGCAGGAAAAATATGGACTGAAAGAAATGAAGTTACTTCCGTATGGCACCTCACGGAAAACTAGTAAATTTCCGTGAGGTTACAAGCACTTTCCGTGAGCTGACACACACTTGTTACACATATAAATCTCACATTGTGACTGATAGTCAAACATTTATACCAATGAGTAGTCTAACAGAATTATTGCCATAAACAAAGGAAATTCCGTGAGGTTTACGCGTGTTAACATCATTTCTGCGTAAACAAACTGTTTGAGTCATGGATATTCAGAAATACGGCACAAAATATCAAGTAGAGATAACTCGTTGATTATCAACAAAAGTTCACAATAACGGAATATCATTCTATTGGTCTCATAATCTAGAGGTTCCTAGTTCAAGCCCAGGCTAATCCACACTAAAAATCAAGCATTTACGGAGTTTCTGTAGGTGCTTTTTCTTTTATCGGTGACCTTCAGGTGACCTTTTGAAAGCGAAACTCTGTAATAGTGACCTTTTGAAATCCCATGAAATTGCACGGAATTTCATGGGATGTATATATTGACATTTGATTACTGGACGGGGGGATTAATACGAAAAGAGATCCATTATGTTTCGGTTCAAACATATAAGGATATGAAAAATTTAACTACTCCAATCTTCTTTATATTAAAACCACGTGTACAACTCTTATAATCGATTTGGGTTGAGGATATTTGGAATGAACTAACAAAACTATTTAAAGTTTTTCTCTTGCAGCGACAAAGAATAATTCTTTAAATTGACAATGTACCATAAAAAAGTGGTACTTTTGTGATAAAGTATAAGATTATGGAGGCAAACATTATAAGGTTATGTATGAATATTGTGGAACAGGTAAAAGTTGGAACGATATTGACTCCTGATAATTTCGCTACATGCGGCATTTTCGATGTGATGCAGTCGGGGTTGACATGCTTGTGCAGTAACGGGAAATCATGTCGTTTTGCAAAGGGCATTTATGATATACCTCTATTATTATATAACAAATAGGATGGTACATTGCGAAATCCGTTTTAGAATGATATTTCCTTAACAACAGCACAACGTGACAATGCAGGTGTAATTCCGACTAGCGCGTATACATTTAACAAATTAAGGTTATTTACACAGGTTCTAATTCATATTATTTAAGGAATTCTAATTAACAAATGAAACCTATGCACAGACATTGTGCTTTCACAAAGATATTATGTTCAGACAACTCACTCAATTCTCAAAACAGAGAATTCTAGTTCCTGTAAAAGTTAGGAATATTAATACACGTTTGTCTATAGATATAAATGATGCTCTATGGGACACAGGAGCAGTGCAAACTGTAATTTCCAAAGATATTGCGAAATGCTTGCAATTAAAACCTACAAGTATTGGTAAAGTTGATACGGCTAACGGAACAGTTCGTTCTTGGACTGTTTCGTGTGAATTTGAATTACCAGATGGAGGGGTTTTTGAAATAGAGAATGTAATTGTTCCTGACAACAATTTGAAAGGACATGTGGTATTGGGAATGGACATAATGTCATTTGGGATAAGTCAGATAAAAACAATAAATATCGACAACCAAAAATACATTGAACTTTTGTTTGAAATAAATAAAATGGCAATAAAAGGATGATATTGCCAAAAAGCGAAGCGATTATAGAGTATATTTTTAAATTTTATTATACACAGATGGCAATTAGGAAAACAACCATATTTGTCTCAGACACTATAATGGCAAAATATTGGAACGAACCTGATATTTCTCCAAACCATATCGCAACCAAAAGTAATAAAAAATACAATTGGAAATGTCAGGAATGTGGTGAGACGCATCTACAAACTGTGTCTAGCTTATTCCGAGCAGGTTGTTCATTATGCAAAAAATGTTCATATAAAAAGCGTGTAAATAAGACTCATAGAAAGCAGCTGAAATCACGAGAAAGTGTAGCGGATGTGTCAAAACTCTTAGCAACATGGGATTATATAAATAATAAGGGAATCAATCCAAATGAAATTCTTTCTGGAAGTCCTAAAGATTTTTATTGGATTTGTTCAGACTGCGGCAAAAGTTTTCTACGTCCTGTATGTGAACATAAACGTAATAAATATACCGTATGTAAAGAGTGTTCTTTAAAAAAGAAAAAGAAAGCAAAGAATAAAATATTCACGCCCAAAGTTACTGCGATTGTAAATCATCCTAGAATATTGAGACTATGGGACAAAGGTAACAAAGCGGATCCAAGTAAAATTACAATATATTCTCGCATGATATTTCGTTTTTTATGCGTCGATTGTGGCAAATCATACCTACGTTCTCCGAAAATGGTAACCGCAGGGCAAATTCGATGTAAAGAATGCGCAAGAATACAAGCAACCCAAAAGACTGTTGAAACGAAAAGACATAATATGGTTTCTATCATGGATAATCCCATTCTTTCAAAATTATGGGATCATAAACATAATAAAAACTTAGACCCAACTACAATAAGTCAGTATGCTAAAAAAGAATACTATTGGAAGTGTCCAATATGTAATACAGTTTGGCTTGCCAAACCGAGTTCCAAAAGGTATGCTTGCTGTGAAAAATGCTCAAAAGAAAAAGGTGTAGCAATAAGAATACAACAAATAATAGGAAGAGAAGGCTCTTTTGGAAGTGAATATCCGCAATGGGTGGAAGAGTGGGATTATGAAAGTAATAATGGTATCACTCCTTTTGATGTCACTCCAAAATCTAATAATATATACAAATTTATATGCCGATGCGGCCACCATTATTCATGTTCTCCAGCAGATAGAATAAATAGACATGCAGGGTGTTCAAGGTGCAATAAATCCGCACATACATCTTTTACAGAACAAATGATAAGTTTTACTTAGAAAAAATAGAATATACAATACCAAATTATAAAACGGAGATAGGTTTGGAGTGAGGGCGGTAATTTAGCTGCATCAAAGATTCGTAATCTGGAATGTCCCAGTTACGAAATCTGTCTAATAGATTATGGATGCGGCAAATTTAACAGAAAAATACATATTATGGAGCAATATCCTTGATCTTCGTTCACGGGGAATCAACATTGCGCGGACAGCCCGTCGTCTTGGTGTGTCCCGTAATACGGTACGACATCTTCAATCCCTAAGCTTGGAGGAAGTCCTCCAGCACAAAGAACGGCATTACAAACTCCATGCCTACGAGCAGGCCGTCGCATCCCTCCTTACCAGTTTTCCCTCCATTTCCAGCAGCCGCATTGGCGACTACTTGCGGGAACATTATCCGGACTTTCCGCACGTCTGCGAGAAGACCGTCCACAATTATGTCCAGTTCGTCCGGAAGAAGCACCATATTCCTCCGGCCAGATAATCACCGGTCCCATTCTCCCAAGGAGTGGGAGCCCGGTCCGTCATATACATAATTCTTAACAGTAAACATTATACATTATCATATATGAATACCCAAAGCTTTACAAACGGAACAAGCCGCCGCCTGTCACGGGCTGTACGGCGCCAGGAATGCGGAACACATCCTTGCTATGAGCTCAGCACTTCCCAATTTTCTGACATGAAAG
>ULWY01042662.1_pt1 | contig 12809 bp, 10 predicted proteins | sample 1960761 | NCBI WGS metagenome assembly ULWY01 (sample SAMEA4835824, study PRJEB28245) | human gut metagenome | biome: gut microbiome; material: fecal sample | place: Denmark | collected 2008
TAGTTTCCTCTTTGCCCGGTTATGGGGTATCGAAAATAACATCTACCTGCAGACAGGACTTATCATGCTTATCGGACTATTGTCGAAAACCGCTATCCTGCTGACCGAATATGCCACCGAACGGCGTAAGGAAGGCATGTCGCTCACCCAAGCCGCCATTTCCGCCGCCGGTGTCCGTCTCCGTCCGATTCTGATGACCGCCCTGACCATGATATTCGGTCTGCTCCCGCTGATGTTCGCTTCGGGTGTAGGAGCCAACGGAAACACTTCCCTCGGCGTAGGCGCGGTAGGCGGTATGCTGATCGGTACCATCGCCCTGCTGTTTGTAACCCCCGCCTTCTTCATCACCTTCCAATACATTGAAGAGCGGGTTATGGGTAAACGTAAAGAAGACAGAAAACTATGAGAAAGATAACCTGCATAACCATCATTTGTATAAATATGGTACTGCTGAGCAGTTGCCACATTTATCGGAATTACCAGCGTCCGGACAATCTGCCAACCGACAGCCTGTTCCGGGATGCCGACAATCAGCCTGTCACAGATTCCCTTTCCCTGGGGGATCTGCCCTGGCAGGAAATTTTCCAAGATACCTTGTTGCAGCAGTACATCCGGTACGGCCTGGAGCATAACACCGATATGCAGACGGCACTGCTACGGATAGACCAGGCAAAAGCCCAACTGACCGCTGCCAAGCTCTCTTTCCTGCCCTCGCTGACCCTCTCTCCGCAAGGTACCTTGACCAGCACGGCCGGAAGCAAAACCGTAAAGACGTATGAACTACCGGTACAGGCCAGCTGGGAAATCGACCTGTTCGGCAACCTGCGGAATGCCAAGAAAGGTACACAGGCTACCCTGCTGCAACAGCAAGCCTACCAACAGGCTGTCCGTTCGGAACTGATAGCCGGTATCGCCAATACCTATTATTCCCTGCTGATGCTGGACGAACAGGTGGCCATCAGCCAGTCTACCCTGGAAGTCTGGAAAGAGCAGGTACGAACCATGGAAGCCCGGATGAAAGTGGGTGAAGAAACCGAGAATGCCGTCACCCAAGCCCGTGCCAGCCTGTATGAACTGGAAGCCACCCACAACGACCTGCTCCGCCAGCAACGGGAAACCGAAAATTCCCTCTGCACCTTGCTGGGGATGACTTCGCGCAGTCTGGAACGTGGAACACTGGACAAACAAATATTTCCGGAAACACTTCCTACAGGCATCCCTGTCCGTCTGCTTTCCCGCCGACCGGACATCGTACAGGCCGAAATGACCCTGGCCAATGCCTATTACACTACGAACCAGGCACGCTCGGCTTTCTATCCGAACCTGAACCTGAGCGGTAGCGCAGGCTGGACCAATGCCCTCGGACAGGCAGTCACCAATCCGGGGGACTGGATTCTCTCGGCAGTCGCCTCACTGACCCAACCGCTTTTCAACCGCGGAAAACTGATTTCCAACCTGCGCGTATCGAAAGACGAAGAACAGATTGCATTGCTGAACTACAGACAGGCATTGCTGGATGCCGGACAGGAAGTGAACGATGCCCTCTATGCCACCGAATCGGCCGGAAGGAGTCTGGAAAGTCACCGGAAGCAATGCCGGGAACTGGAACGTACGGTACAGACATCCGAAGCCCTGTACCGAACCGGCAACGCCACCTACCTGGAACTGCTTACCGCCCGTCAATCGCTACTGAATGCCCGGCTGAATGTAGTAACCGACAGTTTCACACAGTGCCAGGCGGTCATCAATCTGTATCAGGCACTGGGAGGAGGAGCCGAATAGTCCATACGGATGCCGACAGAAAAATTCAAATAAATGCAATATAACCAACTTAATAGCCTTGAAGTATGAAAAAAATTACATTGTTAATGCTTTCCCCTGTTCCTCTATGTAACAGGCCAAGCGCAGACGGTAGAAAAGAGAATTTATACACAGGCAGAGCAACAAGCTGCCCAGGAACGGGAAGAACAGAAGCGGACAGAAGAAGTACAGGATTCTATCCTGTTCGTAGAAGCCGTAAAAAGTCTGGAAAAACTGGACTTCGTAGTCGAAGCGGACAAATTGATATTCAAGCACGGCGAGACGGCCTATGTCACCTTGAACACCAATTTCTTTTCACTTTCGGACGACCAGGCCGTCGTTCAAATCGCCCCGTTCAACAGCGGGGGGCCGAACGGTGTAGGAGGCATTACGCTGGAAGGCCGCGCTTCGAACATCAAGATGAAAACAGACAAGAAGGGAAACATCAGCTTTTCCATGAGCGTTATAGGCAATGGTATCTCTGCCAATGTTTCCCTGTCCTTGCCACAAGGCAGCCATCGGGCTACCGTAACCGTCAACCCGAATTTCAGTTCAAACCGGATAACCTTCAGCGGTTATCTGGTACCTAAAGAGTGTTCCACTGTATTTCAAGGAACTTCATTCTAATATACTTTATCATTATCATTACTGAGCAGAGGTCAGCCTCCATCCGACGGATAGCCTGAAACGATCCCGGTGGAGCTGACCTTTTTTACTCATTCCGCAACAAAAACAGCAAATCTTTTCATCGGTCCGAAAATACTTCGTATATTTGCGCCCGCTATGGCAAAGTATCTGTTTCTTTTATACATCGCACTGGGAATATATCTGCTATCCGGATACAGTTCCGATACCCATAACACTCAGCAGTACGATACCTCCTGTACTACTGAACAATATTATGGGAATGAAACAGTCTACCGTAAATCCGAATCCCAATCCGGGAAAAAAGAAATCAATAAAGAAAAGTACCACCTTGCCAAGACAGGAATAGGTTGCACAGAATCCATCTGTTCATGGCGTACCTGCTGCCCATCCAAGATTCTGAAATTCCATCCCACCCCTTCCGTATTGGCCCGTACAGCCAGACTCCTGAAAATACTTCTTCCCGAAGATAAAGAAACCTTCTTTTCTCCCCCGATTCTATCCAACCGCTATCCCAGCGAATATTACATTTTCTGCTTAAAACGTATTCTGATTTAGCATACCGATTGTTATACAACAAGACGGTAGGGCATCTTATACCCGTATCTTGCCTGTTTCCGCCATGAGAGACTTGTTCCTGTATCTGTCTGTCCTGAAAGAGAAAGGAACCCCTGTTTTAATTATGCTAATTATCAGTTTACATGGATTTTATATTCGATTTTATTCTACACATCGACCAATACCTGATCGGTATTGTACAGACTTATCATACCTGGGCTTATATCCTGCTGTTTCTTATCATTTTCTGTGAAACAGGACTCGTAGTGACACCGTTCCTTCCGGGAGACTCCTTGCTTTTTGTCTCCGGAGCCATCGCTGCCCTTCCGGGCACTCCCCTGGAGGTCAACCTGTTGGCTTTGATTCTATTCATAGCTGCCGTAGCAGGAGATTCCTGCAACTACATGCTCGGACATCTTTTCGGGAAGAAACTCTTCAACGGAAGAAACACCGGCATCTTCAAACAGAAACACCTGGACAAGACTCATGAGTTCTATCGGAAATACGGAGGAAAGACCATCATCATTGCCCGATTCGTACCTATCGTCCGCACTTTCGCCCCGTTTGTGGCCGGCATGGGTAAGATGCACTACACTTATTTCATGATATACAACCTGATAGGCGGTGCATTATGGGTAGCCTCATTCTGTTACGCCGGATATTTCTTCGGCGACCTTCCATTCGTACAGCAGAATCTGAAGCTGCTGATAGTAGCCATTGTGGTCATCTCCATCCTACCGGCTGTCATCGAAGTAGTACGGACCAAATGGAAACTCCGTCAACAGACAGTCTGAACTGTCATCCGATACTCAATCAAATAACCAGGACTTAAAATAGTTTATTGCATACATCTTATGAAAAATTCTTTTTTTAGCCGATTTACACCACAAGAACCCAAGTTCTTCCCGATGTTGAAACACTTGTCTGAAATCCTGATGGTCTCTGCCGACCTGCTGGTAGAAAGTCTGGAACACAACAGTCCGAAAGAACGGAACGAATATTACAAACGCATCAAGGACATCGAACGGGAAGGCGACAAACAGACGCATCTGATTTTCGATGAACTGGGAAAAACATTCATCACCCCGTTCGACCGCGAAGATATCCACGACCTGGCTTCTACCATCGACGATGTCATCGACGGCATCAACAGTTCGGCCAAGCGTATCACCATCTACAACCCGCGTCCCATTTCAGACAGCGGAAAGGAACTGAGCCGACTCATCCGGCAGGAGGCACAATACATCGCGAAAGCCATGGACGAACTGGAAACTTTCCGTAAAAAGCCTACCGCGCTGCGTGAATATTGCGTGAAGCTGCACGACATCGAGAACCAGGCAGACGATGTGTACGAGTTGTTTGTAAAGAAACTTTTCGAAGAAGAAAAAGACTGCATCGAACTGATTAAAATCAAGGAAATCATGCAGGAACTGGAAAAAACGACCGACGCCGCCGAACGCGTAGGAAAGATTTTGAGAAACCTGATTGTAAAATATGCATAAAGGGAAACAAGCCACATGGAAATACTTATCCTGATTATAGCGCTGGCCTTGATATTCGACTACATCAACGGGTTCCACGATGCAGCCAATTCAATCGCCACCATCGTTTCTACCAAAGTCCTGACACCATTTCAGGCAGTGATATGGGCGGCCTGCTTCAATTTCGTGGCTTTCTTCATTGCCAAATGTATCATCGGTGGATTCGGTATCGCCAATACGGTATCAAAAACAGTCGTGGAAGACTACATTACCCTACCCATCATTCTGGCCGGGGTCATTGCCGCCATTGTCTGGAACCTGTTCACATGGTGGAAGGGAATTCCTTCGTCTTCTTCGCACACCCTTATCGGAGGATTCGCCGGAGCCGCCATCATGGCCAACGGATTCCAGGCTATCCAGCTGAATATCATCCTGAAGATTGCGGCCTTCATTTTCCTGGCCCCGATTATCGGTATGGTCATCGCCTTCGGATTTACCCTGCTGGTATTGTACATCTGCCGGCGTGCCCACCCACATACGGCCGAAGTATGGTTCAAGAAACTCCAGCTCATTTCTTCGGCCATGTTCAGCATCGGACACGGTCTGAACGATTCACAGAAAGTAATGGGTATCATTGCGGCGGCCATGATAGCCGCCCACTCGGAAGGTATCGGTATGGGAATCCACAGCATCAACGACTTGCCCGACTGGGTAGCCTTCGCCTGCTTTACCGCGATTTCATTGGGAACCATGTCCGGAGGATGGAAAATCGTGAAGACCATGGGTACCCGCATCACCAAAGTAACCCCGCTGGAAGGTGTGATAGCCGAAACTGCCGGTGCCTTTACCCTGTATCTGACGGAATACCTGAAGATTCCGGTCAGCACCACTCATACCATAACAGGAGCCATCATCGGTGTAGGAGCTACCAAACGGCTCTCGGCGGTACGCTGGGGGGTAACCAGAAGCCTGATGACGGCCTGGGTACTGACCATTCCGGTAAGTGCCTTGCTGGCTGCAGCCATCTACCAGATTATCAACTTATTCTGATTTCCGTTAGAAGTCACCAAAAACGTCCGTTCGTCTTGATGAAAACGAACGGACGTTTCAAACAGTTCGTGCTCGTGTTTTACCTGAAACGAACGTTTGTTTTTTCTTGATTTTACAAGCCGACGAAATAACCCTTCAAGGCTTCCACGTATTCAGCCATCGCTTCCCGCCCTGCCGATGTAATCCGACAGACAGTACGCGGCTTCTTTCCGACAAAACTTTTTTCGACGGAAACATATCCGGCTTCGCTCAGCTTGTCCAACTGGACACTCAGATTTCCGGCTGTTGCCTGAGTCTTTTCTTTCAGGTAGACAAACTCCGCCTCTTCTACTGTAAGCAGCAGAGACATGATGGACAAACGAAGCTGGGAATGCAGCAAAGGATTCAGTTCTTTCAGCATGAATGTTTCGCTTTTTTATTCAGAATATGCCCCGGTATCACCATCATGATGATGAAAGACAACCCGAAGTACAGGTACCAGTCCACCGTAGCCGGTTCGTGGAAGGTATACTGCATCAACATGTAAACAGCAAAGGCAAATCCCACCAACGGGGCATACATGACACTCCGCTCCTTGATAATGATTCCTGTAATGGAAGTACCGATTCCTCCATACAACAGAGACAATGGCAGCATCAATGAAAAATCACCATAATCGTGTGCCGCCGAAACCACGCCCATCATCAGGACCGTTATCAGAAACAGCCAACCGATAATCCACCAGACTTTTGCCAGTACCGTATCGGTATAAGTCACCACCGATTCCTGTTTCAGATCCTTCCGTCGTCTGGCTTCCATGAATCCCCAGAACACGAACATCAGGAACCAGCCGTATGCCCACGTATCATTCTGCGTAAAAAAGACCAGCATAAAAAGCAATATAGACAAGGCCGCCGTAAAATAACCGAAACAAAGGAAAGTATTTCCGGCACCCACCTTCAGACCCTCGCGTGTGGAACTTATCATCCGACTGATCAGTTCCAGACTCTCTCTTTCAGACAATTTGTTTTCTTCCATAAGGCATCGAATTAAAGGTTAGAACAAATAAGTTTATTTTATAAACCACAAACTTTCAAGAAAAGGGAGATGCGCGCTTACCTCCCCTCCTTTTCACAAAGATAGAGAAGTTTATTTTATAAACCAAATAAAAAGAGAACTAATTTTGCAAGAAAAAAGGGCAACCGGTCATCGGCTGCCCTTTCTCATGGTATCATCTTTCCAATCCATCATCAGAATTCCGAAGTGAAGTGGAATTTAATGTGCTTGAAGTCCATCTGAGCCATCTGCAGCACATAACCGCTGTCGGCCAGGAAAACATCACGGCCGTCACGGTCTTTTGCCATGTACTGATACTTACGTTTCTTGAAAACTTCCAGTTCTTCCGGGTCGTCGCTCTCTATCCAACATGCCTTGTAGAGGCTGACCGGTTCCCAACGGCACTTCGCGTTGTATTCGTTTTCCAGACGATACTGGATAACCTCGAACTGCAACTGCCCGACCGTACCGATAATCTTCCGGCCGTTGAACTGGTTGACAAACAACTGGGCCACACCTTCGTCCATCAGCTGGTCGATACCCTTGTTCAGCTGCTTGGTCTTCATCGGGTCTGCATTTTCGATGTATTTGAACATTTCCGGCGAGAAGCTCGGCAGTCCCTTGAAATGCAGCATTTCTCCTTCGGTCAGCGTATCACCGATTTTAAAGGTTCCGTTGTCCGGCAGACCGATGATATCGCCGGCCCAAGCCTCATCCACCGTAGTCTTCCGCTGTGCCATGAACTGCGTAGGCGAAGAAAAACGCATCGTCTTGTTGTGACGTACGTGCAAATACGGCGTATTACGAGTAAACTTACCGGAGCAAACTTTACAGAAAGCTACACACGAACGGTGGTTCGGGTCGATATTGGCAGTAATCTTGAATACGAAACCGGTAAATTTCGGTTCATCCGGCTGTACGGTACGTTCTTCTGCCTGTACCGGACGCGGACTGGGAGCAATTTCCACAAAAGTATCCAGCAATTCCTGCACACCGAAATTATTCAACGCAGAGCCGAAGAATACCGGAGCCAATTCTCCCTTCAAGTAATCTTCCACATTGAATTCCGGATAAACTCCGTCAATCAGTTCCAGCTCGCTGCGTAATTTGTCGGCCAGCGGCGAACCGATGTGCTTGTCCAGTTCTTCGGTATGGATATCCACTTCCACTTTCTCTGTCACCACCTGTTTGGACGGCTGGAACAGATTCAGCTTCTGTTCATAGATATTGTATACCCCTTTGAAACGCGGACCGCTTTCTATCGGCCATGTCAACGGGCGTACATTGATAACCAGTTCCTCCTCCAGCTCGTCCAGCAAATCGAACGGGTCTTTTGCTTCGCGGTCCATCTTGTTCACGAAGATGATAACCGGTGTATTCCGCATACGGCACACTTCCATCAGCTTCCGTGTCTGGGTTTCCACACCCTTCGCACCGTCCACCACGATGATGACACTGTCTACAGCCGTCAGCGTACGGTACGTATCTTCCGCAAAGTCCTGGTGACCCGGAGTATCAAGGATATTGATTTTATAATCATGGTAATCAAACTCCATCACGGAAGTAGTGACCGAAATACCACGCTGCTTTTCGATATCCATCCAGTCGGAAGTCGCAGTCTTCTTGATTTTATTCGATTTCACCGCTCCGGCCACCTGAATCTGTCCACCGAAGAGCAACAGCTTTTCGGTCAACGAAGTCTTACCGGCATCCGGGTGAGCGATAATCGCAAACGTTCGTCTTCTTTCTATTTCTGCGTTCATTTTATCTGTTTAATGATTGTTTTTCTTATTCCAGTTCCAAATCTCCCTGCTTATCCTTGATGTAATAACCGGCAAGTATCGCCAACAGGTCACCGATGGTCTTCATCGCCTTCTGTGTTTCTTCGGAAACTTCCTTCTTCTGCAGTTTCAGCATCCATACTCCATACATGGCATCGAAACAGGTTTCCAGTTCAGGTACATCCTTATCGGCGCCTTTCGCCCGCAGTTCTACAATCAACGGGAGAGCCTTGTAATAGGCTGCACTGTAATACGGGAATTTAGGAGAGCGCAACAACCGCAGGTGCAGGTCTGTCAGCCATACGATAATGTTCTTGTTGATCTGCAGGTGCCCCTTCTCCATCACCCCTTCATCGTGCATCATGTTCACCAGGTCTTCGTACCAACGGTACAAATCACGTTTCTGCTCTTCCGAAACCGGATACGAATCGATAATCCGTTCCTTGATTTTGGCCATATCGAACTGATTGGCACGGATCGAATCTTCCACCTGCCACATATACAGCAGGTATTCTGCGATATTCTGTTGTTTTAACTGTTGAGAAATATACATATCAGGACAACGATTTTCCAAACAAGGTCATGATAATCCCTACCACCGACGCGATGATGACCACCACACCGATAATCCGGTTCAACATCCAGATACCCCGCACATTGAAACGGGTACGTACCTTATTGACAAAATAAGTGATACCGAACCACCAGGCCAGTGCCCCCAGAATGATGGCCAGGAAACCTACCAGCTGGAAACCTATCGGACTACCTGGCATCACAAAAGAAAAACGTGCGAAGAGACCAATGAACAGGAAGATTATCAACGGATTGGAGAAGGTTACAAAGAAAGCCGTGATGAAATTATGCAGATAAGTACCCTTACGGGCGGAAACCGGACGCAACGCCTTGACCGGATTGCTGCGGAACGTATAGATACCGAAAGCAAGCAGCATGATACTGCCCACCACCTGCAGGAACATCTGATGCTTCACAATCAGTTCATCCATGAAACTCATACCATAACCTGTAATCAAGGCATAACAGATGTCACTCAACGCGGCCCCCAGCCCGGTCACAAAACCGAACCAGCGCCCCTTGTTCAAGGTCCGTTGAATACACAGTACACCCACAGGGCCCAACGGAGCAGACACGACTACCCCGATAATAAACCCCTTTATCAACAAATCCAGTATGGTAACCTGTTCTATCCAATTCATACTGCAAAGATGAGACTTTTTTGTGAAAGTACCTATATTTCATTCTTATTTTCTTTCTTACAAACGGGGTTTTATGTAACTTTGCACAACAAACAAAGCTTATTCAACACACACTTGAAATACTATCTATAACAAATACAAGAAGAACTATGATTCTATTTTTCAGAACCCCTGCAAACAGTGTGATAGCCACAGCCTGCAACAAAGAGTTGAGCGCTGAAGATGTCAAGAAATTGTGCTGGCTTTACAGTGAAGCCACTGTAGAGACCGAAGACAATCTGAAAGGTTGTTTCATCGGTCCGCGCCGCGAGATGATTACCCCGTGGAGTACCAATGCGGTGGAAATCACTCAGAATATGGGTTTAAGCGGAATCCGCCGTATCGAAGAATATTTTCCGGTAAAAGATGAAAATGCGGAATATGACCCCATGCTCCAACGCATGTACAAAGGATTGGACCAGCAGATATTCGATGTAAACATCAAACCGCAACCGATCATCTACATCGAAAACCTGGAAGAATACAACGAACAGGAAGGCCTAGCGCTGTCACGCGAAGAAATGGATTACCTGCTGAAAGTAGAAAAAGACCTGGGACGTAAACTGACCGACTCAGAAGTATTCGGTTTCGCCCAAATCAACTCGGAACACTGCCGTCATAAAATCTTCGGTGGAACATTCATCATCGACGGAAAGGAAATGGAATCTTCCCTCTTCCAGATGATCAAGAAGACTACCCAGGAAAACCCGAACAAGATTATCTCGGCCTACAAGGACAATGTGGCCTTTGCCGAAGGTCCTGTGGTAGAGCAGTTCGCTCCGCAGAACCATGCCACTTCCGATTATTTCATTATCAAAGATATCAAGACTGTCATCTCCCTGAAAGCGGAAACCCACAACTTCCCGACTACCGTAGAACCGTTCAACGGAGCGTCTACCGGTACCGGCGGTGAAATCCGCGACCGTATGGGTGGAGGTAAAGGTTCCTGGCCGATTGCCGGTACCGCAGTCTACATGACTTCTTACCCACGTACCGACGAAGGACGCGAATGGGAAGATATCCTGCCTGTACGCAAATGGCTGTACCAGACTCCGGAACAGATCCTGATCAAGGCTTCAAACGGTGCATCCGACTTCGGTAACAAATTCGGCCAGCCGCTTATCTGCGGTTCTGTCCTGACCTTCGAGCATCAGGAAAACGGTGAAAAATATGCGTACGACAAAGTCATCATGCTGGCAGGAGGTGTAGGTTACGGAACTCAGCGTGACTGCCTGAAAGGAACTCCGACAGCCGGAAACGAAGTCGTTGTGATGGGTGGTGACAACTACCGCATCGGCCTGGGCGGCGGTTCTGTTTCTTCTGTAGAAACCGGACGTTATTCTTCCGGTATCGAGCTGAATGCCGTACAGCGTGCCAATGCAGAAATGCAGAAACGTGCCTACAATGTAGTACGCGCCCTCTGCGAGGAAGATACCAACCCGATTGTCTCTATCCACGACCATGGTTCAGCCGGGCACGTAAACTGTCTGTCGGAACTGGTAGAAGACTGCGGTGGACTGATTCATATGGACAAACTTCCTATCGGTGACGAAACCTTGTCTGCCAAGGAAATCATTGCCAACGAATCTCAGGAACGTATGGGTTTGCTTATCGACGAAAAATCCATCGAACATGTACAACAGATTGCCGAACGTGAACGTGCTCCAATGTACGTAGTAGGTGAAACTACCGGTGACCATCGTTTCGCGTTCGAACAGGCAGACGGCGTACGTCCGTTCGACTTGGCTGTAGACCAAATGTTCGGTTCTTCACCGAAGACCTATATGGTAGACAAGACTGTAGAACGCCACTACGAAAACGTGTCATACGATGTAACGAAACTGAATGACTATATAAATAATGTATTACAGCTGGAAGCTGTGGCTTGTAAAGACTGGTTGACCAACAAGGTAGACCGTTCTGTAACTGGTAAGATTGCCCGTCAGCAGTGTCAGGGTGAGTTGCAACTGCCGTTGAGCGACTGTGGTGTGGTAGCCCTCGATTACCGTGGTGAAAAAGGTATCGCTACAGCTTTGGGACACGCTCCCCAAGCTGCCTTGGCTAATCCGGCAGCCGGTTCAGTATTGGCCGTTTCAGAAGCGTTGACCAATCTGGTATGGGCTCCGCTGGCCGAAGGTATGGACAGTATTTCCCTGTCTGCCAACTGGATGTGGCCATGCCGTTCACAGGAAGGCGAAGACGCACGTCTGTATACTGCCGTAAAAGCCCTTTCTGATTTCTGCTGTGCACTGCAAATCAATGTACCTACCGGTAAAGATTCCTTGTCCATGACTCAGAAATACCCGAACGGTGAAAAGATTATCAGCCCGGGAACCGTCATCGTATCTGCAGGCGGTGAAGTTTCTGACGTGAAGAAAGTAATCTCACCAGTGATGGTCAACAAGGAAAAATCTACTTTCTACCACATCGATTTCAGTTTCGACCAACTCCGTCTGGGAGGTTCTGCTTTTGCCCAGTCATTGAACAAGATTGGCGACGATGTACCTACCGTACAGAATCCGGAATATTTCCGCGATGCTTTCCTGGCCATCCAGGAACTCATCAACAAGGGACTGATTCTGGCCGGACACGATATTTCTGCCGGCGGTCTGATTACGACACTGCTGGAAATGTGCTTCGCCAACATGGATGGCGGTATGGAAATCAGCCTCGACAAGTTTACAGACCATGACATCGTAAAAGTGCTGTTTGCCGAAAATCCGGGTGTTGTCATCCAAGTAGCCGACAAACACAAATCTGAAGTGAAGAAGATTCTTGAAGACGCCGGTGTAGGTTACATCAAGCTGGGTAAACCGACTGAAGAACGTCACATTCTGGTAACAAAAGACGATGCTACCTACCAGTTCGGTATCGATTATCTTCGTGATGTATGGTACTCTACTTCTTACCTGCTCGACCGTAAGCAGAGCATGAACGGCTGTGCCAAGAAACGTTTCGAAAACTACAAGCAGCAACCGCTGGAACTGGTATTCGACAAATCATTTACCGGTAAACTGTCGCAGTTCGGCCTTAATCCGGATCGCCGCACCCCAAGTGGTATCAAGGCAGCCATCATCCGTGAAAAAGGAACAAACGGCGAACGCGAAATGGCCTACATGCTGTATCTGGCCGGCTTCGACGTAAAAGACGTAACCATGACCGACCTGGTAAGCGGACGCGAAACACTGGAAGACATCAACATGGTA
>ULWY01097638.1_pt1 | contig 12769 bp, 9 predicted proteins | sample 1960761 | NCBI WGS metagenome assembly ULWY01 (sample SAMEA4835824, study PRJEB28245) | human gut metagenome | biome: gut microbiome; material: fecal sample | place: Denmark | collected 2008
TCCCAGTCCGAGACCGTGGGGTTACGCCGGGTGTCCTTCGTATGGAAGAGCCCGAGGCCCCCTTCTACGGCCACGCTCCACCGTTTGGAGAGCATCCACGAATAGCCGCAGGAGAAACCCGCACCCCACGCCCGGCCGTCATAGCGCCGCGTGCGGCGGCCGACGAGGTAATTGACATGCGAGAGCTGCGCACCCACGAAGGGGCCGACCTGCGTTTCGTAGAACCAGTAGCGGGCACCGAGTTGCGCCGCACGAAACGAGGTGGAAAGATCCTCCGTGCGCAGGGGGTTCCAGAACAGCGCTCCCTCCAGCGACCAGCGGTCCGTCAGGGCCACCTCGACGCCGAGGTTCAGCGTCGCCGTACAGGCCGCCAGCGCATTGGCCCGCACGGCGAAGATCTGTGCCGCAGCCTTGTGGGGCGAACCCCACAAGGCCATGAGCAGCACCATTAGAATCGGTATGATACGTTTGGTTTTCATGAATTCGTCCTTTTTATCCGTTTACTCCTTGACACAGCGGATTCCATGACCGTGTGTCTGAAAGTTTCCGGTGGCTATCTGTACGATACCGCTGTCAAGAACATCTACAGACTTGGCTGTCTGCGCTCCCGATGAGCTCGGGTCACTGGTCCACATCCGGGTCCATGAAGCCGGCACATAATACTGGAGAGTTCCCGACGAGTCCTCCAAATAGCCATTGAAGGGATAGAATGAGGTTGCCGTACCGTTATAATACATATACCATCCCCAGGAGGTAATACCTGACGCCTTCTTGAACACGGTCTTGTCCCATGCACTGGACGAAGGGACTTTCCACCCCGGAGGACAGGGATCGTAAATGGTCTTTTCCCCGGAAGGATAGCCCCACAGATAGGGGTTGTAATCTACCAGCCAGGTAGAGAAATAAACCGGATTGCTGCCGGCAGGGTTCGGAGCAGAACCGATAAACGATGTCGGATGTTCCAGACTCCAGGCAATCGAATAGTCGCTCAGCGGATAATTCCCCGTATAGTGACTGTGGACCTCAAATTCATATCCCTGAAGATTCCATGTCGTGGCGGGTATTCTATTATCGGTCTTCCGGTTTTCTTTGGGGTAGATGAAAGGGTCTTTGCGTCCCCACTGGAAATAGAGGCCCTTGCTTACGACATCGGATGTCGCGGTAGACTCCGCACCGAGGTTGCGGTCCATAAAGACGGCTCCCGTCGAGTAGGTCTGGGCCGTATGGAACGGTTCATAATCCACAGCCCAGATATGCCACGACCAGATGCACCGATCCCGGTCGTCAAAGAGGCCGATGACGGCATTGCCATGAGTCGTACCGGTCGAAAAATAGATCCGCCCATGATCATATATTGCATAGCGGACAACGCTCCCGAATCCTGTGCCGCTCTCCCAAATCACCCGGGCGGTCGTACCGTTAAGCGCAGAGGCGGTAATTCCCGTTGTAGATTTGCCATTGCCCTTTACACGGGCATTGAATGAATATCCCGTATTGAGTGCTCGCGCAATGTAGCAGTTGGCAGTCCCATTACCATCCAAAGGTGTGTGGCCATCAATTTGGAATCGGGCAAAAATAGAACCCCTGTGGGTCGTCGGGACATAATGGTACTCGGCAGCTGACGAGAGGCGTTTCGTAAAAGCCGGATCGGAATACCAGCCAGTGAATTTGTATCCTGCCACAGCCGTCGCCCGAAGCATACACCCATCTCCGTCGCAAAGGACCAACAGGTTTTCCGAAGCACCCGTAAAAGGTTGTGAATACAACTCCCCGTCGGCCGTGACCAATCCTTTGCCGTTGCCATCGGGCATAGTCGCCGTACTGGTATAGACTCCAAGCATGTTGGCATAACGGTGCGTAAAGCGAAATATCTGCTGAAAATCATACTCGTCACGCACCGTAACGGTATAGGTCAGCCGATTGTTCGAAGCATCGTAAACTTGCGGAGCATAGTCGATTCCATAGTTATTGCTGCCATTGGGACGATACAATTGCAGCGTTTGAGAATCCCCAACCTGCTCCCGGTCGACGTAAAGAGCATCGGCATCACCCTCCTCTACCGCAACTTCGCATTCGAGAAGCAGATCGTTATTTGCTCCGTCCACCGTCACAATCAACTCTCTCTGGGAGTCCTGACAGCAATATCCGCCAAAACCCTCCTCTTCGATATCGTCGTGAACCGATACCGTATAGCTGTTCACCCGGGTATCCACCTCATTGTCCCCGAGTATCGTAATATGCAACGTATGGAATGTATTGGGGCGAACATCGAAATTCGTCGTATTGTTCTCGCCCAAATAGACGCGATAGGCCAATACCTTGCCGTTGCGCGTTGCGCGAATCATCAGGAACGTGGCGTATCGCGGCGCATGATCCGGATTTTTCTCCCGTTGATCGGAAATAGAGGGGACCTCGCCCTGCCGATTTTCGAGCATGTAACCGGTCAGCGTGCAGGTCGCAGCCTCCGCTTCGGAGAGTTCCGTCAACGGTCCTTTGGCATAATTCTCCGCTCGATCCGATGGAGAGCCATCACTAAAGGGATGGGCCTGCTGCGGGAGGTTGCAAAATTGGACCGATTCAAGGTGAATATCCCGGACGGCAGACGCCACGGCTATATTGCAGGCAACCTTGGCCACCTGGCGTGTTACTTCAATCGACAAGCTCTGCGTTGTACCGGAACCTGTCATGATGGAAAGTTCCTGGCATGTCGTCATCGGAAGCTCTTCGTATGAGCCTTGCCAGTGAATCGCATAATCTTCAAGCTGCGTTTCATCCAACTCGCCCAGATCTTCACGGGCATTCGCAATAAGATATAGCATATAATCTCCGGGCGGACATTCGAAGCTAAACTGCCGGGAGACAAAATAGCGATGCAAAACCATAGCGCCCTTCTTGGCATACAGATAGAGATTGACATCGCGGATTGCCATCTCGTCCGTCGAACGGGTCAAACCGATCATCGCATCGGGGCGTACGGCTATTTCTACCATAACGCTGCGAGGCGCAAAGTACTCTTCCGTCGAATCCTTGTGGCAACTGGTTAAAGTCACAAGGGTTGCTGTCAAAAAGAACAGCAGTTGCTGGATTCGTTTCATAACAGTCTGTGTTTGAAAAGTTAGAAAAAGGGTCCCGTCCGACCTCTCGGGGCAAGGCGGGACCCGCAACACATGGATTAGGCGCCCAGATCAACCGACTGCGTGACGGGAGTCTCCCAGTCGGCAACCGTTACCGACACCTGGCAATCCTGACCCACAAGGCCCGTAATATTCGCGGCAACCCGGTAGTAGCCGTTGCGGAGGATCTGACCCGCGGCCTTGCCCGTCAGCTCGACCGAATAGATTACCTCCGAGCGGTCATCGCTCGTCGAGCTGCTGCCGTCGCTGTCGTAGGTTGCATTGATCTCCAGCAGCACGCGGCTTCCGGCATCGAGCGTCCCCGTTTCATAGAGGTAGAAGAGGCTGTTGTACTTCGACGAGGCCGTCCCCGGGGTCTGCGTATGGGTGTAGGTCATGGCTCCCGTCGAGGGCTCGCCGGCCACGATGAGCGACTGCGAAGCGGCACGCGAGAGCTTCACCGAATTGATCGTGATCGAGCCGGGATACTTCTCAGAAAACTCCGGGGCGATCGTGGTCTGCAAGGCAACCTTTGCCACCGTGCGTTTGAGCGAGATGCCCACCTGCGTCGAGGTATTCACCGCACCGACGGTCTTGGTCGTCGAGCCCGACATCACGAAGCCGCCCGAGCGCAGCGCCTTGGTCGAAACATCCGCGAAGGTACCGTTATAGTCTCCGGCCGACTTCTCCACGAGAGCCGTGAGTGCCGACCGGGTCTTGGCCGACGAAGCGTCGTAGTTCGCAACGGCATAGAACGAGCATTCGGTTCCCGCCGCGGACTTTGGGAGCGAGAAGGTCGCCGATTTCGAGGCGAGTTCCGATGCGGTGAAATCGCGTCGCAGGATCAGTTCACCCGAGGCGTTGAACGTGAAGACCGAGAGCGACGAGAGAGTCTTTTCCCACGCCTCGGCCGTGGCCGTAGCATCGAAGAAGGCACGGGTCTGCGCATCATCCCCCGAAGAGAGGGTGATCGTTACCGAAGCACCATCAGGGCGTGCTTCCGGAGCGGGGTTCATCATCTCGGTTTCCTTGTTGCACGAAGCAAACAGCGCAGCGGCGAGAGCCGCCATCGCAAAAAATCGGTTTTTCATGGTTGTAAGACTTGAAAGGTGATTGAAAAATTGGTTATTTGAAGCGTTTCGAGAGAGGTGCCGGGCGTTCGGGACTCTGGTAGCCCGGCACTCCGTTTTCGTCGATCCACCGGCGGATGGCCCGTCGGAGACGCTCTTTGAGCAGCCGGAACTCGGGACGCAGGGCAAAGTCGTCTCCCAATGGGGTACGCTCGAAGATCGGCGAACAGATCCGGGTCAATTTCAGCGCCACCGTCTGACGCTGGCTTTGGGGAATAGCCGGGTAGTCGGTTTCGAGGATCAGATGGACCGTATCGTAGGGCGAGAAGAGTAGCCCGCGGAATAGAATCCGGTCGGCAACACGGATCGCCTGGTCGACCGGGACACCGGCTTCGAGGCTTTGGCTGTAACCCTCGAATGCCAACCGGCTGCGCCGCTCGATCATCCGTCGGTAACGGGGCTGCGAAGGATGCCGCTCCTTGAGAAACTGCCGGAGGCGCTCGCTGAACCACGTTTGATCGGGTCGTTCCATCATCGTGCGGCATTAGCGTTTCCGGCCCCGGCTCGGCGCTTCGGGCGTCGGTTCCTGTTTTTGGGGCTGTTTCTGCTCCTGCTGTTTTGTCTGGGAGGCCTGCTGCTCCTGGCGGCGCAGGTTCGTGAAGTCGTAGTCCACGCCGTTGGTCCGGGGGTTGAGCCGGATGATACACGAGAGCGGCTTGCCGTTGCGCCCGAGAATCGGGCGGGCCTTCTCCTTCGAGCAGTCGAGACCTTCGGGGCTCTTCACGGCGGCAAGCTGTCGCTCGTCAAGCTGCTTTGAAAGCGATTCGGGAATGTAGGGTTTGCTGTAACGGTAGTCCGTCATCCGGTATTCGCGCGTCAGGGCATCGAAGCCGACCTTCCCCGAATAGGTGATGTCGCCGTTGCGCATCGTGCACCCCTCGACCTGCACACGGCTTCCCGAGGCGAGGTTCTCCTGCTGGGCCTCGGTCAGCCGCACGCCGTAGAAGAAGCGCAGCTCGGGAACTTCGCGCCGGGGAACCGTTACGAAGCGATTGGTAGCCGGGTTCAGCGTCACATAGCACCACTCCTTTTCGCCCGTATGCGGATTGGGCATCTCGTAGAGGCGGTCCGGGGTCTTCCCCGACAGCATCTGCTCCTTGTCGCTGGCCGTGAACATCATTCGGAACTCCTCGCGTTCGAACTCCGGACGGGACAGGGCGCTTTCGAGCCCGACCTGCACGTCGCCGTTCTGATCGCGGAAGGGACGCAGGGCAAACTCTCCGGCAACGGACAGGTCGCCGACCTTCAGACTGATGTTGTGGAGTTCCGTCGTGGGAAGTCCCAGTTTCATCGCCTCCAGCTCCTTCGGCGTAACGACGACGCCCATCTCCTTCAACTCCTGCAAGTGCAAGTCCTGCGTGTCGAACTTGACCCGTTCGAGCTGGTATGAGGTGACGCGGTGGTCGTTCAAGGCTTTCAATCCCTCCGGGTCCTTCGGGTTGTCGGCAAGCCGCAGCAGCGACTGCGCCACCTCGCTGGCCTTGTCCGCCGCGACTTTCAGGAAATGGAACGGCTTGGCATTCTCCTGCGAGAGGAACCCCTTGATGAAGGCGCCCACGGCCGAGCTGTTCCGCAGGTCGAAGAAGGCCGGCTTGTTGGCCGTGAGCGGCGAGGTGGTGATGGCCTTGTATTGGCGGCCCTCCTGCTTGAGCTCCGAGACGGCCTCTACGGCGCCGTTCTGTTCGTTGTAGAGCAGCAGTGTCTCCTTGTAGGAGGGATCGGCCTGCTCCGGGGCCTGGTTGATCGGTTGATTCAGATTTTCTTCGGGCATAATGCAACTGTTTTAAGTGAAACAAAAGGTTGATGCCGCGAATATAAATGACTGAATGTCCGTCGCTTCCAATCGTCCTGCGCAGGCCGTACATGGCCGTCAAAAGAGAAGTAGGAACAAAAAAATAAGTCCAATCTTCATGATCGGACTTACATAAAAAATAGCGGAGGGACTGCTCCGCTATTACCCTTTTTTTAGGATTTCTTAGTGGCCAACCACTTGCTTAACAGCGTACAGCCTATGCTGATAAGTAGAGCTGCTCAAAAAGGCAATACCAAACTTGCGCAGATGTTTATGACAACTTCAACGACTGTTAAGCCTCAATTTTTGATAAATTGTTTTACCATAGATTAAAGGATTAAAGTTAAAAGCACGACAAAAAAGAATTTATCGCACTATCTTTTTTCATTGGCCCAGTTGACCTTTCGATCTGTAAGGCACTACAAATATATTACTTTTTTTTCGTTTGTAAAAGTTTTGATAATTCCGGATCTGCCTCTATCCTCATTATTTCTGTCTTTACAATTTGTTCCACATCAGATTTGATGCGGTAGTAGTTCTCGCGGATAATCTCCTCCATGCGGTCCGTGCCCTCCTCGTCGAGGAATGAGGAGATCTGCGGGATGGGAACGAAGCGCCGCTCCTCGGCCTGAATCGCCGCGCTGTCCAGCTCGATGCGGGCATGGAAAATCTTCTGGGGCAGGGGCTGGTCCACGTTGTCTGCCACCGAACCGACGAACATCCCCTGCGTGAGGTTCGAGATCTTCGACGGCGGAATCAGCGCGTCGAGTTGCGTGTTGGTCGAATGGGTGATGTTCTCGTTTGAGACGGACTGCGACTCGCGCAACTGGACGATCTTGCCGAAGCGGTCGGAGAGCGTGCGGGCCGTATCGCCCACCACCTGTCCCGAGAAGATGTTGCCCACGGTGTTGAAGATCACCTTCGCCTCCTTGTCGCCATAGTCGCGTTCCAACTGCGAGAAGTCCTGAAAGCCCAGGCAGACAGCCACGCGGTTCGAACGGGCCGTGGCGATGAGGTTGTCCAGCCCCCGGAAGTAGATCGTCGGAAGTTCGTCGATGATGATCGAGGATTTCAGCCGACCCTTCTTGTTGATGAGCCGCACGATGCGCGAATTGTAGAGCCCCAGGGCCGCCGAATAGATATTCTGCCGGTCGGGATTGTTTCCTACGCAAAGGATCTTGGGTGAGGCCGGATTGTTGATGTCGAGCGAGAAATCGTTGCCCGTCATCACCCAGTAGAGCTGCGGCGAGATCATCCGCGAGAGGGGAATCTTTGCCGAGGCGATCTGCCCCTGCAGCTGGTCCTGCGCATTGCCCCGCCAGGCATCCATGAAGGGCGAGAGGTAGTTTTCGAGTTCGGGATAGGAGGTCAGCACCGGGAAGATCTTCTCGTAGGGCTGGTTCAGAAACTCCACGGCGTGCGGGAAGGTGCAGCAGCGGCCTCCGTCGTAGATCTTCAGGTACCAGATGATTGCCGCCAGCAGGATGATCGGCGAGTCGACGAAGAAGTCGCCCTGCTTCTGGATCCACGTCTTGTTCAGGTTCAGCATAATGGTATAGGCCGACTCGTAGGCGTCCGAGATGTCGGTCATGAACTCCGGGGCGATGGGATTACAGCGATTTGAACGGCGGGGGTCGTCGAAGTTGATGACGCAGAAGTGCGGCCGCGTCGGGTAGGCATCCAGATGGCGCAGCAGGTGGTTATAGGCCAGCAGCGACAGGTCGTCGAACTTGAAGTCGTAGATATACATGGCGAAGCCCTTCTCGATCTGCTGACGGATGTAGCTGTTCACCACGGCGTAGGACTTGCCCGAGCCGGGAGTTCCCAGCACCATTGTCGCCCGGAAGGGGTTGATGACGTTAATCATCCCCGGCCGCCACTCGCCCCGGTAGTAGTAGCGGGTCGGAAGGTTGACCGAGTATTCGTTTTCGAGCAGACGCGCCTCCTGCTCGAAGCTCTCGTTGTCCTCGTTGAAGGGGTCGCGGGCAAGGGTCGTATGCAGCAGGCGGCGGACCCACACCCCGGCGGTCAGCAGCGCAAGGTAGCCGCCCAGCAGGGTCAGCACATAGCTCCAGAAGCGGACCTCCAGCCCCGCGGGAAGGCTCCGCAGCGAGTCATTGCCGAAGAGCAGGAAGAAACCAGCCAGCGCCAGGAGGAGGATTTGCCGCTTCGAGGGTTTCCCGTCCCGCACGCTGCGTGTGCCGTAGCATCCCAACACCAGAAAGAAGAGGGCACAGAATTTCGTGATGGATGACCAGGTGAAGAGCCCGGTCGATTGCTGAAGGTTCCAGAAAATTCGGTCCACGACGGGAGTGGTCAGCGCATGGTGCGCGAACCAGTCGTAACAGAACCAGTAACTGTTCAGCCCCAGAAACACGATTCCCAGGGCCCGGGCAAACTGGACGATCTTTTCCAATGCCCGCAAATCATCCTCCTGCTGCATACTTGTCGGTTTAAGGACGGCAAGATAACGAAGGAATGAGACGGTCTGTTCCAGCCGACCTCTTGAGGCCGCGGATGGCCGGTAATATTCATTTTTGACTTAATTCTATCAGCGTGCCTCGCAACGTGTCGATGAAGTGGGTCAGGCGGTTCTTGCGGTTCAGAACGGCCCAGCGGCAGTTGTCCGGATTCTTGAAATTTGTATTGCAGAGGATTTCGAATTCGCGGATCACCTGCATGAAGGTGGCCGGAGAATCGTCCTGCTGGCAAAAGAAACCTACGGCTGACAAGGCGGCGATCACCTCCATCAGGTCAGAATTGGTGTATTTTTTTGAGATTTTAAGGGGTGAATGACGACGCTGAGAAGGTATGTCCCGTATTCCCGGATATTTTAGTTGCAAATAGATCATCTGCTTCTCGAAATTTACCAACGAAAGTGAAGAACGAATCAACAGACATTGCAATGAATCGGAATCGTTATAGCTTTCCAGTAACTGAACCAACTTCTCTCGGATCCGGGCAAGAGCCTGTAATGCTTCCAGACTCGAATATTTTTTCAACTTTGAGATTTGCTGAATTCGCTCTACAAAACATTCGTAAGTATTTTGAATGTTTTGATTGGAATGACGCATCTCTTTAATCAGCATTATCAACTCGCATTCATTGTTTTTTACCTCTTTTGGCGACATGGCTTATTAGGTTTTGTTCTGAGGCAAAATTCCGGATTCCTAAAATTAAAAAAAATACATATGGATAGCCATATGTACTTTTTTTGATTATAATTCATTGATTATGAATGCTTATTTTTTCTCACAATTTTGCAGTGCATAACGTAAAGCATCGGTAAATCGGGTTATATGGACTTTCCGGTTCAGAACCCTTCGTTTAATATCTTGCGGATCACCCAGTTTGACATTCAACATCTTTTCAAAGACGTTCACAATTTGATTGAACGATGCCTCCGAGCCATCGGCTAACACAATAGGATTGGGCCCCAAGAGATTGATTCCGCAGAGCAGTTCAGACAGACAGATAGCAGGATAATTTTTGGACCAAAACAAGGGAGAAGTAAAAGAATCATCATTAGAAATAAATTGTTCGGGGTATCTCAGGATGCAGTATAATATTTTGTTTTCAGCTTTTAGCAGTTGCTCTGCTTTGATTGCATAATTCATCATTATAACAGGAAGTTTGTTTGCTTTGATCTGGCGGCATATTGCTTGTAATTCAATCTGCGTATAGTTTAATATGCGAAGTGCATTTTTTTTGTCGGTTCTGTCGCATACCGAAGCAAGTGTTAGAGCAAAATCCTGAAACGTCTTTTCCAATTCATATCTTGTTGGTATGGTTTCCAATGTAGAGTTTAATAACGTCTGAAAGAAAGGTGTTTTGATTAAAATATCCATATATGTTTCTTGACAGCAGGTACATATAGTGATAACACATATTACATGCACATGTTGATTATTCCAACATACACATGCACAAAAGGGGTATTAACGACAGATTACGCCTGTCGTATTAGAATGCTTACAGGATATTTATACTAACCGAATGCGACAAAGGTAGCGATTATTTGCTTTTAGCCAAATCGCCACGAAACATTTTTGAATATATTGTCACTTTAAATCTTGCGGGAAAGTTATTGGAGCAAAGAAATCACTGAGAGACAGGGCGTAAAAGGTACAAAAACGAGCAATGGATTCCAGAGACGGAGATTTTTGCATACTTTCGTAGTCCCAAATTTTCAAATGCGTATTGTGAGCAAGATATTCTTGGGTATGGCCATTTTGCTCACGAATTTCTCGCATTCGCCGAGCAATGGCCTCTACCAGTATGGGATTTGTGCGTTTCAGTCCTTTATTTTTTTGCAAAAGAAAAATTTTTTCAATCTTTTTAGTTCCCCTATAAAGGGGAAATCAAAGGATTTTGTATCTTTGCAAAAATGGAATACGAAAATAAATGTTATCTTTGCATAAAAGAAACTCGGCTTGTCCGATTAGATAATGACATAATAGAGTAAACAACTCTATACCTTAATACAAACTTTGGGAGCCTCGCAAGAGGTTGTTTAATCTGGGTATAATAGTTGTCAGTCTCGGTTATGTCCTGCTCGTTATGAGCAGGGCTGGCTGGGGCGTAGGACGACTTCCAGATTAAGGTTCCCAAGGCCTGTATTAAGGAGTTGACACCGCGCCTCTTTTTTATAGATACCTTATCATAAAAAATAGCGCAAAGAAAAACGACCTGTTTGACAGCAACAGGTCGTTGGCGGCACCTACAGGTTATAGTTAACAATGAATAAATTACGCTTACATTGCGCAATGATCTGAAGGTGTCGCCATTTTAGAACACAATATGGGTCTAAATAAGAATAGGCCATGGTGTGATAAAATATTTTTTATTTTTACAACGTTCTTTCACCATAAGAAAAGTTGTCAGCAAAATCCATTATTAGCCGATAAAATTTCCCGATTTCGGACAACAGAAGCTGACAACTTTTCTTTTTTATTATTATTGTGCATTTACGGCATTTTCGTATGTAATGGTAAGTCCCCCAGGAATAAAATCCCAGTCTTGGGGACGATTTCCATTATCGCAATAGATATATTCCCCTTCATCGTTAGGCTCTATATCTTTGTAATAAGCCAATTCGGTCCCTATTGTTTCAAAAATTCGGAATGGATCTCGATCATTCCTGGTACGGAGATTAAAACTGCAAATTGCTGCGGCACTGTTCTCACAAGCATTGAATACAGAATCTCCCAATATAATATAATATGAATTTGTATATAATGATCCAAGATATAGTGATATTGGAGCCCAATGGTTCATCGTCAACGGATCAGGAATATAGGATGAATACGAGCCACTCCATCCCGGTGTATAAGCATAATCAACACACGCCCAGGCATCACTGCTTACATTGCCAATATTGCCCCAATAGTATACGGTAATCAGTTTATCATCAGACATCAGGCTATGCAGTTTGGTGATAATTTGGCTATATGAAGTCAAATTAACATTCGGACTTTCACTATTACAGCCATAGTTGGCATATGAATCACTGAATCCGATCCCATCAAGGCCGTATTTTTCAACAACATGAGCCAGAATAGATGCGAATTGCGTTGTCTGCGTGTCATTCATATTGCAGAGCCCAATCCCTTGCCAGTTGCCAATCACGGATAGCAAGACTTTTATTCCCTTATCTTGTAGTCCTTTTACATATTTATGATAACCTGTCGAATCCGGTTGTTCGGGATCTGGTTCCAATAGCCGGGTTAGTTCAGGATTCAACCAAAGAGTAGGTTCCGTAACATGATTTACGGTTCGACGATGGATGTTTGAAGCAAAAAATTCTACGATGTTGACAACCGGCGTACCATCCATATAATAGTAGTCTCCGGCATTCAAGGGATTGACATCATTGGTCTCAACATAGACCTGCATAACAGGCGCTGTTCCGGAATTACTACGGGTTAGTTGTCTTGTTATCAGCGATTTGGATTCATTGTCCAATTTTGGAGAAGTACATGATGCCAAGAAATTTACCATTCCGAGTAGCGCGACAAAACGTAACAACGTGCAAAAAGTATTATTTTTCATGGTGATTAGATATTAAAAAGCGGGCACTCTCCACAAGGAAGAATACCCGCGCCGAATTACTTTATTTCCCGATTTCGGACAACAGAAACAGATTTCCTCGATGAGGAGTTACTGGGCATCTACGTCATCTATGGTGATGTCATGCCCACCCGTTACGAACGTCCAGTCCTGCGGACGGTCTCCGGCATTGGAAGGCGTGCTGGCAACGGAAACCGACGGTTCACCCCATGCGCCATCGGCAATTGCACTGAACAAGTGAGTCTGATTTCTATCGGAGATTCTTCGCAGGTTGAAGTGCATGATTGCGCCATAGCCATTTGCGGCAACAGTATACGCGTCATCTCCATACGACGTAGCCAATGATTGCGAATAATAATTACCTAAATTGGATGACTGAGGTGCAAATTGAGCCTTACCTACTCCAGATATAGCAATATAATTATTATAGTTGCTAAAATCCGTATAAACATAGTCGATCAAAGCTCCGGCATCAGCACCAATCTGCGATGACCCAACATTTCCATACTGAAATACAGTAATCAGTTTGTTTGCCGGCATTTCAGCGTGCAATTTCTTGATAAGATTGCCATAAGAGCCCTGGACCGTGGATGTAACTTTCGAATATTCATCGTCAAACCCAATAGATACTGTTCCAAATAGTGTGTCTAGGGAGGAATAAATAA
>ULWY01078709.1_pt1 | contig 12762 bp, 7 predicted proteins | sample 1960761 | NCBI WGS metagenome assembly ULWY01 (sample SAMEA4835824, study PRJEB28245) | human gut metagenome | biome: gut microbiome; material: fecal sample | place: Denmark | collected 2008
AACCGCTCGTCGGTCAGCTTGTCGGGAGGTGAGAGCCAGCGTATTCGTTTGGCTACGCAGATAGGCTCGCAGTTGGTTAACGTGCTGTACATCCTCGACGAGCCGAGTATCGGATTGCATCAGCGTGATAATATCCGCTTGATAAATTCGCTTAAGGAACTACGCGACTTAGGCAATACGGTTATCGTGGTAGAGCACGACAAGGATATGATGCTGGCAGCCGACTATATAGTAGATATGGGGCCTAAGGCCGGACGTTTGGGTGGCGAAGTGGTATTTCAAGGTACTCCGCAAGAGATGCTGAAAACTAACACCTTGACTTCGCAGTATCTTAACGGACAGATGAAGATTGCCATCCCCGAAAAGCGACGCGAAGGAAACGGACATTCGCTGTGGTTGCGTGGCGCTCGTGGTAACAACCTGAAAGGTGTGGATGTAGAATTCCCCTTGGGCAAGTTGATTTGTGTTACCGGTGTGTCGGGTAGTGGAAAGTCTACACTGATAAACGATACGCTTCAGCCGATACTGTCGCAACACTTTTATCGTTCGCTGCAAGACCCATTGCCTTATGATTCTATAGAGGGATTAGAGTATATAGATAAGGTAGTAAACGTTGACCAGTCGCCTTTGGGCAGAACGCCTCGTTCTAATCCTGCCACCTACACTGGTGTGTTCTCTGATATCCGCAGCTTGTTTGTGGGACTTCCGGAGGCGAAAATTCGCGGTTACAAGCCGGGACGTTTCTCATTTAATGTGTCGGGCGGACGCTGTGAGGCTTGTGGTGGCAACGGATATAAGATTATAGAAATGAACTTCTTGCCCGATGTGATGGTGCCCTGCGAGGTGTGTCACGGCAAGCGCTATAACCGTGAGACGCTTGAAGTGCGTTTCAAAGGAAAGTCTATAGCCGATGTGCTCGATATGACCATTAACCGTGCGGTAGAATTCTTTGAAAATGTGCCTCAGATACTCAATAAGATAAAGGTGTTGCAAGAAGTAGGCTTGGGTTACATCAAGTTGGGGCAGCCATCTACTACACTGTCGGGCGGAGAAAGCCAGCGTGTTAAATTGGCAACTGAGTTGTCTAAGCGCGACACAGGCAAGACGCTTTATATATTAGACGAACCCACTACCGGACTACATTTCGAGGATATCCGTGTGCTGATGAACGTGCTCAACCGTCTTGTAGATAAAGGAAACACGGTCATCGTCATAGAGCATAATCTCGATGTGATAAAGATGGCCGACTATATCATAGATATGGGCCCTGAAGGCGGAAAAGGCGGAGGACGCCTGTTGGCGTGTGGTACACCAGAAGAGGTGGCTAAAAAAGACATCGGCTTCACTCCTAAGTTTATCCGTGAAGAGTTGGAGAATCAATAATAAGAACCTTGCAGAACTATCGAATATGGAATTTAATAAAGAGTTTTTAGGAAATCTGTTTGAACAGGCATTACAGAATCCGTGTCTACGTCAGAGTTTAGACTTGCGTACATCGTCGGCCGACACCAGCCAGCGCATGCTTGTCGCTTTGCTGCCGGGTACGGTAGTTCCTATTCACTGTCACCCTGACACCAGTGAATCGGTGCTCTGTCTATGTGGTAAGTTAGACGAGGTGATTTATGAGGAAGTGTCTTCGTACACCACCGGCTCTGATGATTTTCCGATGGGGATGGATGCCCAGCATACAGTCCGCAAAACCGAGTTGCGCGAGGTGAAGCGCATCCGCCTTTGTCCTGCGGAAGCTCGTTACGGCTGTCAGATACCCAAGGGCGCATGGCACACCGTAGAGGTGATAGAACCCTCCGTAATATTCGAAGCCAAAGACGGAGCATACGCTCCGGCCAATCCTAACGATATACGTCAGCGTTAATCGTAGCGCTGGCGTATTCTTCATTTACTTTTGTCTGCCTACAATCTTAAAAATAACCCCCATGACACCTTCTGACGGGGTGAAAACAGAATGCGGTGAGTAGAACAAAACATTGCGATGCTTAAAGTCGATCATCGCAATGAATCAAATCGATCATCGCAATGCTTTGTTCGCACTTCTGAAGCATTTTTCCTATGTGCACGAAATTTACTGTTAACCACTAATGGTCAAATAGAAGCCACCAACAAATAGCAAACAGCAAAGCCGAAGGCAAGGCGAAGCCGAACCCAAAAGCCAACAGCGAAGCGCCTTGGCGTATAAAGAAACAGTAAGAAATGAAAGACCGGCCTAGGCGTAGGGGCGTGAGCGGAGGAATGGACGGGCGGTGCTGAAAAATGCTGTTTGAGCGTAGTGCAACGAAGCGAGTTCTTTTTTCAGCACCAGAACGGCCTTTCCGGAGTAGGCCCGGAGACGTAGCCTTGATTTTTTCTTCTTGTTTCTTCTTCTTTTGTATCAAGACAAAAGAAGAAGAAAAACCCATCCGCATGGCCAATTTTTAAAAACAAGAAGAATCAAACAATTCTGTAAGTCAAAAACATCCACAAATTCAAAGCAAAACATTGCGCAGATTAAAATTACTAAACAATTTTCGGAGGAGTCAATGTCTGACAAGCAAATAATAAAAAATATAATAATATAAAGCTAACACTATTTCGCATGTCAAAAGTATATAGAATGCACTGATATAATGCGAGTTAAATCAATTGTTTTAAAAAGATACTAAATTGTAATAATTGCAAATAATGAAATATACCTACTCCTAAGTATTGTGTATTACTGTTTGAATAGCTAACTTTGCACCCGTAATCGATAACTTATAAACATTCAGTTAAATTATGACACAGAATTTTAAAGAAGGACGTTGGAATCACGAAATCAATGTAACCGACTTTGTGAAGACCAACATCACTCCTTATACAGGAGACGCCTCTTTCCTCGTTGGTCCTACACAGCGTACTCAGGCAGTATGGAACAAATGTCTTGAAGCGTTGGCAGAAGAACGTGCTAACAACGGTGTTCGCTCGCTCGATCCGTCTACCGTTTCTACCATTACATCGTTCGCTGCAGGATACATCGATAAGGAAAACGAGGTAATTGTCGGATTGCAGACAGACGAAGTTCTCCGTCGTGCCATCAAGCCTTTCGGTGGTATCAAAGTAGTAGAAAAGGCTTGTCGTGAAAATGGTGTAGAAGTAGACCCACACGTAAAAGATATATTTACACACTACCGTAAAACTCACAATGACGGTGTGTTCGACGCTTATACAGAAGAAATCCGTTCATTCCGTTCTTTGGGATTCCTTACAGGTCTTCCAGATAACTACGCTCGTGGCCGTGTAATCGGTGACTATCGTCGTTTGGCTCTTTACGGTCTGGATAGACTTATCGAGGTTAAGCAGAACGACTTGCGCAACCTTACTGGTCCGATGACTGATGCTCGTATCCGCTTGCGCGAAGAAGTAGCAGAGCAGATCAAGGCTTTGAAGGAAATCAAGATCATGGGTCAGCAGTACGGACTCGACCTGAGCCGCCCGGCTTACACTGCACAGGAAGCTGTACAGTGGGTATACATGGCTTACCTTGCAGCCGTAAAAGAACAAGACGGTGCTGCCATGTCACTGGGTAACGTATCTTCATTCCTCGATATCTATATCGAATACGATATGCACAACGGTACTTTGGACGAAACTCACGCTCAGGAGTTGATCGACCAGTTCGTTATCAAATTGCGTATGGTTCGCCATCTGCGTATGCAGGCTTACACCGATATCTTTGCAGGCGACCCTACTTGGGTAACTGAATCTTTGGGTGGACGCTTCAACGACGGACGTACTAAGGTAACTAAGACTTCATTCCGTTTCTTGCAGACTCTTTATAACTTGGGCCCATCGCCAGAACCTAACTTGACAGTTCTGTGGAGTCCTGAGTTGCCAGAAGGCTTCAAGAACTTCTGTGCTCAGGTATCTATCGATACATCTTCTATCCAGTACGAAAACGACGATTTGATGCGTGAAGTACGTAACTCTGACGACTACGGAATTGCTTGCTGCGTATCTTATCAGGATATAGGTCGCCACATCCAGTTCTTCGGTGCACGTTGTAACTTGGCTAAGGCGTTGCTGTTGGCTATCAACGGCGGACGTTGCGAAAATACAGGTACTTTGATGGTTAAAGATATCCCGGCGTTGACTGGCGACGTTCTTAACTTTGAAGAAGTATTGGCTAACTATAAGAAAGTGCTTCGCGAAGTAGCTCGTGTATACAATGAAGCTATGAACATCATTCACTACATGCACGATAAGTACTACTACGAAAAAGCTCAGATGGCATTCGTTGACACTGACCCGGTTATCAACTTGGCTTATGGTGTAGCAGGTATGTCAATTGCTGTAGACTCACTTTCTGCTATCAAGCACGCTAAGGTTACAGCTCGCCGCAACGAGCAGGGATTGACTGAAGGCTTCGACATCGAAGGCGAATTCCCATGCTTCGGTAATGACGATGACCGCGTAGACCACTTGGCAGTTGACTTGATTTACTACTTCGACGAAGAGTTGAAGAAACTTCCGGTTTACAAGAACGCTAAGCCTACATTGTCTATCCTTACTATCACTTCTAACGTAATGTATGGTAAGAAGACAGGTGCTACTCCTGACGGTCGTGCTAAGGGTGTTGCTTTCGCTCCGGGTGCTAACCCAATGCACGGACGCGATAAGAACGGTGCTGTTGCTTCATTGAGCTCAGTAGCTAAGTTGCGTTACCGCGACTCACAAGACGGTATCAGTAACACATTCTCTATCGTTCCGAAGTCACTTGGTGTAGATTTGGAAACTCGTATCGAGAACTTGGTTACTATGATGGACGGATATTTCGTGAAGGGTGCACACCACTTGAACGTAAACGTATTGAACCGTGAAATGTTGGAAGATGCTATGGTTCATCCTGAAAAATATCCGCAACTTACTATCCGTGTAAGTGGATACGCAGTAAACTTCATTAAGTTGAGCCGCGAGCATCAGCTGGAGGTTATCTCTCGTAGTTTCCACGAAAGATTCTAATTTCGGATAAAATAACTATAATGATTAGAGTACATTCTTACGAATCATTAGGAACATACGACGGACCGGGTATCCGGCTCGTCGTTTTTCTTCAAGGCTGTAACTTCCGCTGCCTATATTGCGCTAACCCCGATACCATCGACGCTAAAGGCGAGAGCAAAGAAACAGAGCCGGAAGAAATTCTGCGAATGGCTGTCAGCCAAAAACCTTTCTACGGAAAGAAGGGTGGGGTTACATTCAGTGGCGGCGAACCAACCTTTCAGGCAGGTGCTCTTATACCACTGTTTAAGATGCTGAAAGAAGCAGGCATTCATATCTGTGTGGATACTAACGGTGGTATATGGAACAAAGACGTAGAGGAACTCTTGTCGCTGGCCGACTTGGTGTTGCTCGATGTGAAGGAGTTCAATAATGATCGCCATCGTACTATTACCGCACGCAGCAATGAGCAGACACTGCGCACTGCCGCATGGCTCGAAGCCAACGGAAAGCCTTTCTGGATGCGCTATGTATTAGTGCCCGGATACAGCGATTTTGAAGAGGATATCCGTGCGCTGGGCGAAAGCATTAAAGACTATAAACAGTTACAGCGAATAGAGATATTGCCTTACCATACGCTGGGTGTACATAAGTACGAAGCGATGGGGCAGGAATATAAATTAAGGGATGTCCCGCAGAACACCCCTCAACAATTGGAACAGGCAAAGAATATATTCTCTGAATATTTCTCTACCGTATATGTAAACTAATTAGCTTCGGCTAACCTCTAATCCCTTGTCCGACAGACTCATCTCTACGAAACGAGCTTTGTCGTTCAGGGGATTTTGATTTAATACCTTGCGTATGCGCAGTGCCGCTTCGGTATCTTTCGCTATCATGTATAGATAGCCTCCACCACCGGCTCCCGGCAATTTATATCCTAAACATAAATCGTCTATCTGACTAGTTATGGCTTGTATAGACGCAGGATTGGTGCCCGAGTCGAGACTCTGGTTCTGTTCCCATGTTTTACGTACCAATCTGCCCATAGCGTCGAAGTCATTTCTTAAGATAGCGTCGTACGTTTCGAGTGCGTGAGTCTTCATCTGTCCTAAAATCTCCAGCCTTTCTGTTTCGTTCAGGAACATTCCTTTTACTATTTCCGCCAGAATATTTTTTGCTGTACGTGTAATGCCCGTATAGTATAGCAAATGGCATTTGCGGCATTCATCATCAGTAAACAGATGCTCGGGTAGCCATCTTACTGCCGGCTCTTGGTTCCATCCGGCAGTAGTTTGCAGCAGTTTCACTCCTTGCAGTATACCTCCGTATTGGTCTTGCCATCCTCCGCCGGTGGTTAGCAACTGCTCCAGTATCAGTGTGCGGCTACCTATGGCTTGCTTGTCCCAGTTCAATCCGCAGAAATCGTTCACTGCCCCCAGCACTGTAGATGCCAGGATAGAGCTTGTGCCCAGTCCCGATCCGGCAGGTACGGCAGCTAATAATGTCACTTCAATACCGGCACCGAAAGCTTCGAGCTGCTTCTGCAGAGATTCGAATTTCTCTTCTGAGAAATCAGGGTGGAATCCGGCAAGCACTAATGCGGCTTTAGGGATAGAGAACGGAGAGCCAACTACATTGAAATGGTGCAGTTCTTCGTAAGTAGAGATAACCTCCATTGCGCCTAAGTCGATAGAGCGCAGAATTATTTTATACTCTTTAGAAGGCTTTATGTAAACTTGCAACGGTGGCTGTCCGTTTAGCTCGATGGCCAAGTTTACAATATTGCCGCCATTCATCAGACTATAAGGAGGCGTATCAGTCCACCCGCCTGCCAAGTCTATACGTACTGGGCTACGGCCCCATACTATCTGGTCGGCATATACATTCATCTTTGGGCGTTGGCTGTGGTTCATGGTCTGCGTAAGTTCCTGACGCATAATCTTGAAAGCCTTGGCTTCTTGCTCTTTGATTACCTCCGTAGATGCTCCCTTGTATTCAAGAGTCTTGGCTCTGAACATGGCATCGCTGATGCGGGTCATCAACGGAGCGTCGGTAGGCAATTCTGCCGGCAAGTCGATGTTGTTCTTTGCTAACTCTTGTGCAGCTTCCTTCAAGTTTAACTGATAGAACACGCTCTGACCGTAGTTTCTTGCCAATGCACTCCAACTGTCATTTCTGAATTCTTTTCGTTGTGTCGTAAGTCTGCGAAGATTTGCGTATGTAGAAATCTCATCTGCCGAAAGTTTTTTTGCTTTCAGATATATTTCTTTTCCTTCTGCTAAAGTCGGTTCGCTTGTCATGAAGCGCAATACTAGTCCCAACTCTTCTGTAGAGGTACATACCGGGAAGATACGTGCGGCTTGCAAGTCTTGCTTACCTTCAATTTCTTCCGCGTTAAGTTTTCTGTCATTGAACCATTGTGGGGCAGGATTACCTAAGAATGCTGTACCTGCGTCAGTAATATCGCCTCTGAACATATCATTGAAACCGTAAGGACGAGCCACGAAATCAGATTCTCCGATAGGAACCACGTCAATACATACTCCGTCGGCAATGTTCAGTTCCCAATCGTTCTCTGGTACTCCTGTAATAATGTTCTTGCTGTGCAACTTCCACTTAGGACCAACGTGACTGTTCTCTATCCATACCTCCTGATTGTCGGAAGTCAGTTTATATTCTACTTTTGTGTTCTGTACAAAGATAGACGGATGAGGCTTAACCTTAAGGTGCATTATTTCGCGCTGGTCTATCACGCTGTTTTGTACGGCAAGAGTAGACGAAATCATTTCTCTGCTTGTGCCGTAATGATGGAATTCGCCTCCCGGCAATGGCAATATAGCGACCGACAGACTATTCAGTTCCTCATCGACGGTGCTGGGATGATCGCCAAGCGCCTTACCGAAATCGGTATACATGTCATAGAATCCGATGCTACCATCAGCTTTTACTGAATGCTTAACGAGCAGCTCTACCGCACGGTCGCTCAGCAACCAGATTCCTATATCCATCAAGAACAGATAATCGCGCATCAGTTTCCCTAATTCTGCCACCGACGGTTTCTGTAGCATGAAATCCAATCGCTCAGGGTTATCTCTACGTGATACGAATACTCCATGATTCTTAGCCAACTCTGGGTCTACCCATAAGCCGTAGCATACTACGTCTGCTTCTGGTATTTCCTGCAGCGGCTTAGAAGCGCGGATATACACGTCGCCACTGGCGATAAGAGTGTGCAGAGAGCCAGGTGCCTTCTGCATAATGCGGTTGTACAGCGGAAGCTGTAACGAAAGTAAGTTCTGCGTGAGTCTCTGTCCGCGTCCCCATCTGAAGATAGGAATAGGGGTGAGTACTTTTCCCGATGGCGCATAGCTTGGCAGACGTCGGCTCTGACCTCCGGCGTGAAGTAATATGCGTTTCTCGTCGGCAAGCCATGACGGTAGATTCTGCAGCCAATCGATCTGTTGGTTATCCGAGTCGTTTTCTATGCATTCCTTAAGTAACCATGCGGTTCCTCCTCCAGAACCTAATTTGCGGTCTTTAGGGTCGGATGTACAGAACCATTCCTTGCGGTCGGCATTGGTTATATCATAAAAACATTCCACTAAGTTGGGTGGAAGTGAAAGTAACGTTTTCATTTCGATATATTATAAAAATTAATACAGATAATCTAAGCGAAAGCTATTTGTGATGCGCACTATAAACGTAATACGCACTAATAGCCTTTACAAAATAACGGAAAAATATAATTATACGCAATGTTTCCGTTTATTAATTCACGTTGCCTTATACCAATCAGGGTAGGGCTTTTACGTTTTGGATGAAATTGGTAAAAAAGAAAAGCCGAATGGTAAATATCACCACTCGGCTTTTTCTTAAAATGATATGTCTTTAACAAATTTACTTGTTATTTCTTCTTGTCTTCTTCTTCGTTATGTCCGTAACCGTATCCATAACCATATCCATATTTCTTGCCGTATCCGTAACGTCCGTAGCGTCCGTACTTACCATATCCGTAGTAAGAACCAGCTGTACGCTTGCTCATGTCGATACAGTTCAAGATAACGCATGGATTAGGCAACTTCTGCTCTCTGCTCAATTCGTTAATCAGCTGGAAGTCGCTCTTAGCTGTTACGTTAGAACGGCAGATGTAAACACTCATGTCTGCGCATCGAGCGATAAGCTGAGTATCTGTTACCATTCCGATAGGAGCGGTATCCAAGATAACATAATCGAAGTTCTTCTTCAATATCTCAATAGCTTTATCCAATGCCGGACGTGCTACCAACTCAGTCGGGTTAGGAGGGATGGTACCACCAGACAGGATGAACAAGTTAGGACTAACTTCGCTCTGCTGGCAGAGGCTCATCAAGTCTACATTTTCCGGGTCAACCAAGAACTGAGTGATACCGCGTTCCTTATGTGACAGGTGGAATACCTTATTCAAACCAGGCTTACGGATATCCAATCCGACGATAACTGTGCGTTTGCCCATGAAAGCGAAACTACATGCCAAGTTACCGCTGGTAAACGATTTACCTTCACCACTGGTAGTAGATGTGAAAAGAATAACCTTCTGGTTGGTATTCAACATATACTGTACGTTGGTACGTATAGAGCGGTATACCTCTTCCATCATGCCGTTCTTGTTCTCGTGTACGACAATCGGGCTGCTGGTAACTTCTTCTGTCATAGGAATATCACCGATTACAGGCAGGTTGGTAAGCTTCTCAACATCGCCTCGTGTTTCAATCTTATAATGAGCGAGCGACAACAAGTAGATGATGCCGGCAGGAATACCTAAACCTAAGATAAATGCGATAAGATAAATCATCGCACCCTTAGGAGATACCTGCTTGTCGAACATCGGGTCGTCGATTACACGAGCGTTGTTTGCTGTAGATGCCAAAGTAATGTTGTTTTCCTCACGTTTCTGAAGCAACATAAGATACAAGTTGGCCTTGATTTCCTGCTGACGGCTCATGCTAAGGAACTCTTTCTCCTGGATAGGAGCACTGCTTACCTTACCAGAATACTTGTTTGCCTGATGCTGCAATTCGCGGCGTGTAATAAGCAAGCCTTCTTCGGCAGTGCGGATAGAAAGCTCAACATTCTGACGCATCTGCGCGATACCTTCGTCCAGATTGATAAGGGCAGGGTTGGTGTCGCTGGTAGTACGCTGCAAACGCTTGCGCTCAATCAACATTTCATTATATGTGTTGATGATAGCGCTTAATTCGCTACTTTTCGCCAATCCGATGTTACCCGGAATTACATCATAACGGTTCTTGTCGTTATTGATATATTCTTTTATGAACTGCAACAGACGAATCTGAGTCTCATTGTCGGCGTATGCTTTTTCAGCAGTAGAACGTTCTTGTACAGCCAAAGCAGCATCGTTAGTGATATCCACCAATCCGGCACCTTGTTTAAATGCCGCCAAGCGGTTTTCGGCAGAACCCAACTCTTCGTTGATGATAGTGATACGTTCGTTTATGAATTCGGCAGTCTTGCTGGCTACCTCGTTCTTGTCGTTGTTGGCCTCTTGGTTGTAGAGGTTTACCAAGCTTGTCAAGAAATCCTTAGCACGTTCTATGTGGCTGTCTGTAAGAGTCAAGTTAGCGATAGTGGTAGTCTTGCTTGTTGCAGCAACTGTAAGTCTCGTCAAGTAGCTTTTAGTAGCTATGCTAGGAGCGTTGATGCTTGCTTCTACCACGATAGGAGCGTTTTCATCTTTCTTACCATCTTCGTCTTCGGCTACATTCTTCTTCGCGATTACAGTAGTGTCTGGCAAAGAAAAGCTGAATACACCGATTTCTGTAGGAAGCACTGCTGGCAGGCGGTCAAAATGATTGCTGAATGTTTTTTCTTTAGTCTTGATTTCTACATCCAGAACCTTTTTGTCTGTCAGTTTCATGCGTACATCTGCATGTTTTATCTTTTCAGCATCTTCGGGAGTAACCCATACATTTACAGCGTTGTCTTTATACAATTCTTCGCTGCGGAATGTTCCGGGGCTTGAATAGTGTATGTACAGATTAAGGTTACATACTACCTTCTTAACCAAAGTATGAGTCTGGAGGATACCCAATTCGTTGTCGAAGTTCTGAGCAGACGATGTAATAAGTCCCAATTCCTGTAAGTCGATACCTGATTTGCCAGATTTGCTTTTGCTTTCATCCTTAATCAAGATTGTAGAACTAACGGTGTATTGCGGTGTTAATGTCTTGATGTAAAAGAACGAGCCGATTAATGCTACCAGCACGCAACCCAAGATTATCGGCCAGCGCAACAGCATCATAAGCAAGAATGCCTTGTAATCGAACGAGGACACGCTGTTTTCGTCGTTCAAGGAAGTATTGTTAATGTTTTCAGCCATAATTTATCGTTTTGCTTTATTTGGTTAATGCGATTATCAAAGTTGAAACAGAAGTCAAGACACTGATCATTGTAATCCACATAGAAGTGTTGGTGTTGAATGTGTTTGTGTTGACTTTTGCTTTCTTAGGCTTAACGTATATAACATCGTTTTGCTGCAAATAGAAATAAGGTGACTGTGTGATGCTTGCGTCCAACAAGTTTAGGTGAACAATTCGGCGAACACCGTTTTCGTTTTCGCGGAGCAACTGTACGTCTTCTCTTACAGAGTTGAGGGTCATGTCGCCGGCCTGTGCCAATGCTTCGAAAAGAGTTACCTTTTCAGAACTTACGCTGTATGTACCCGGTTTTGATACTTCGCCCAATACAGAGTATTTGTAGTTAGCGTTTCTTACTGTTACGTTTGGACTTTCTTTAAGGTAAGGAGCCAATTTCTCGCGCAGAAGATTTTCGCATTCTCGTACTGTAAGTCCGTTTACCTTTATCATACCCAATACAGGCAAGTCTATGCATCCTGCGTTATCTACCAGGTAAGTAAGCAGTTTGGCGTCGTTCATACCCAAGTTCTGCATGTTTGAAGAGATGTTTTCTTTGCTTTGACCTATTTTTCGGTAGAATGGGGCAGAAGCTTCAGGGTCGGTAGTACTGATTACGATGGTCAATTCATCCTTTGGCATGATGCGGAAATCATACAATTGTCCAGTTGTAATGTGATTGATGTCACTGTCGTTCTGCATGTAGAGCGATTTGTGATAAGAGCCGCAACTTGCTAAGAATAAGGCGGCCAGACTCAATGCAAGAAGTTTAATCTTCATTTGTATAAATTGGTTTATATGAATATTCAAAATAAATCGTATACATTAAGAATGTAAAAGTATTAATATTCTCTCTTTTAATAGCTGTACATAAAACAAACAAGATCCCTTCCTTGTTGTTGATTAGGATACAATTGTTGTTCCTGTATCAATTTTTAAATGGTATTGCTGAATAAACCTTGTTTAAATCAAATATATCCTTTTAAGCTCTTAATTATACGTAGTACAAAGTTTTACATCTTTTAAAGTCTCTAATCTTGCGCAAAGATAGACTTTATTTTGCAGCAGTCAAAAAAGATATTCTTTTTTCTTTGAAAACTTTCTGTATCCTGCCTTTTTTAATGCTAATTCTTGTTAATAGATTAGCATTCTTGGTAGTGTTGAGATACTATGTTTAAATTAATCATTACCTTTGCGCTGTGTTTTTCATGGTATTAGATTTAAGGTTAATGAAGATTGGGAGTCTGGGAAGATTCCCTTTTTTTGTTTGTGATTGTTCGCTACTATTGAGAAACAATAAAAGCCGTTCTTACGTAAAGTAAAAACGGCTTTTATTATTGTCGGGGTAGCGGGATTCGAACCCACGACCCCCTGCTCC
>ULWY01069031.1_pt1 | contig 12736 bp, 8 predicted proteins | sample 1960761 | NCBI WGS metagenome assembly ULWY01 (sample SAMEA4835824, study PRJEB28245) | human gut metagenome | biome: gut microbiome; material: fecal sample | place: Denmark | collected 2008
TAAATCAAAGAATCGGCGCGTCAACACTTCCGGTCTTGAATAGGTTTGTACTTCAGCATGTTCTATCCTTTCATAAGATGAAGACACCATAAAGATTATGGAATGCATCAGCGCATTTTTCACCAGTCCGACAGATATGCCCTCATTATACCGCTTTATCATCTTGCATAAAGCCTTGATATCTTCCGATACCAAATCATCCAATTGTAGACAAGGACAAACATCAGCCTTTTTAAGCATTTGAAAATCTGGAGGAACCGGCAAGGACAATATAAAATCGGTAGACAAAAGGAATATTTTCAGTTCCAGATCAGGCGAACAGGATACAACAGAAAAAAGCCGATGTGGCAAAACAACAAAAAAACCTCCGGAAGAAATCCGGAATTCCGTATAATTAAGCTTAAAGAGCAAATCACCCTGAAGACCAAAACCGAAAATCAATCCATCAAACAGAAATGAACCTTCACATACATATCCGGTCAAGAAATCAGAGAATTCCATGACTACAAAACCATTTATCTTTACTTTTCTATCAAACATGTGCTTCAATTAAACAGAATCAACAGCAAATATACGGATTATTGCTGACCAGACTTCTCCAGCAACAAGATATATCACCAACTTTTCATATTCTACCTTCTACAAAAAATTTCTGCAATTATTTCGGTTTGTCAAACTACATTCGTTATCTTTGCACCGCAAAACTAACTCTTATACTTTTATACAATGCAAAGAACCAATTTTTTCAATAACAAGATAGTCAATACCCAACTCAGTTGGTGTATTACGATTCTTATTATCCAATGGTTCTCTGGTTTTGTCCAATTTTCAGCAGCCTGATTTATTCCACCATGCCAGCTAAAGGCATTCATGCAACTCTCTGACAGGATAGTTATACCCGTCTGTGAACTAGTTGCATTCTTCCCGTGTACTCTCAACACATACGGGATAAAACCGACTGTAAACAATCAAATTGAACATACTAACCGACTATTTTGATAATATGTTGTATCTAAGTATATTGATAATCGGTCTTCTGACAGGGACCTTCTGCCGCAAAATATCACTTTTCAAAAAACTGGACACTTCTATTTCAGCTACCATCTGGACCATGCTGTTTGTATTCGGTGTGTCCATCGGTTCCAACAAGGAACTGGTCAGCAATGTAGGAAACATCGGACTACAAGCCTTCATTCTAGCTTTCTGTGGCGTCGCAGGCAGCGTTCTGGCTGCCAGCATGGCATTCAGTCTGTTTTTCAAGAAGAAAGGAGGCCGTCATGAAAAATAATCTGATGATTGTAGGCTGTCTTTTAACAGGTATCCTTTGTGGCATGTATCTTGACATTCCATTTCTGCCTTATTGTAAGGACATTTCTTCCTATCTGTTGGCTTTTCTGGTTTTTCAGGCAGGCTTAAACCTGGGAGCCAATAGCGATTTCAACTATATGAAAGCCAATTTCCAATGGTCTTCCTTCCTGTTTCCGGTATTTACCATCGGAGGTACCTTACTGTTCTCAGCTTTGGCTAGTATCCTACTGGCCATGAATCTATGGGACGGCATGGCTGTAGGATGCGGATTCGGCTATTACTCGTTATCATCCATCATGATTATCCAACTGAAAGAAAACGTAATAGGCATGGATCTGGCTTCTCAACTTGGAGCAATTGCCCTGTTGACCAATGTATTCCGAGAACTGTTCGCACTTATCGGAGCACCACTGTACGCCCATTGCTTCGGGAAATTGGCTCCGATTTCGGCGGCAGGCGTAACTTCCATTGATGTCTGCCTGCCAACCATCAGCAAATATTCCGGACAGGAATTCATACCGATAGCCGTTATCCAAGGTATCGTACTGGAAATAGCTACCCCTATGCTGATTACATTTTTCTGTGGATAATACCATTACTGCATTATATTTGTCAGAATCAATACCATCCAGAAGAGAGCGTAATAATATCATAAATACGTAAAATAAAGATATAATTAAAACATTTTGCTACAAATACATAAAAATTTAGTTGCATATTTACAAATTATATCTATCTTTGTCGACGTATTTAAAAATTAAATCAAAAGAACATATGAGTTACCTGATAAAACCTGCTAACTATAAGCCACTGCTCGATATGAAACAGACCGAGCTAGGTATCAAACAGATTAAAGAATTCTTCCAACAGAACCTTTCATCTGAATTAAGATTACGCCGTGTAACAGCCCCTTTATTCGTATTGAAAGGAATGGGTATTAACGATGATTTGAGCGGAATAGAACGTCCAGTGTCATTTCCTATCAAAGATTTAGGCGAACAGCAGGCCGAAGTAGTACACTCATTGGCCAAATGGAAACGTGTTACCTTAGCCGATTATGATATTGAACCGGGATATGGAATCTATACTGATATGAATGCAATCCGTGCGGACGAAGAATTAGGTAACCTGCACTCCCTGTATGTAGACCAGTGGGACTGGGAACGGGTCATCACCCCAGAACAACGGACCGTAGAATTTCTGAAAAGCATCGTTACCCGTATTTATGCTGCTATGCGCCGCACAGAATACATGATTTGCGAAATGTATCCTCAAATCAAATCTTTCCTGGCACACGATATTCAGTTCATTCACTCGGAAGAACTGCTTCAGATGTATCCTGACAAGACTGCCAAGGAACGTGAGAACCTGATTGCCAAACGTTACGGTGCTGTATTCATTATCGGTATCGGAGGTAAACTGAGTAACGGCGAACCGCATGATTTACGTGCTCCAGACTATGACGACTATTCTACCATCGATCCGAATACCGGCCTGCCGGGATTGAACGGTGACCTCGTGGTATGGAACGATGTGTTGGGACGGGCCTTCGAACTTTCGTCCATGGGTATCCGTGTAGACAAGGAAGCACTGCTCAGACAGCTGGAAGAAACAGGCAAGCAAGACCGTCTGAAACTATATTTCCATAAGAGACTGATGGAAGATACATTACCGTTAAGTATCGGTGGAGGTATCGGACAGTCACGCCTGTGTATGCTTTACCTGAAAAAAGCACATATCGGTGAAATCCAGGCCAGTATCTGGCCGGAAGACATGCGCAAAGAATGTGCTGCCATTGGCATGCCACTGATTTAATGCATATACAAGTTCCCAAGTACGCGGGATACGGGTTATCGGTCTTTCAACAATCAGCCGATAACCCGTATTGTTTTTAAACAGAAAGAAGTCATTTTACTGAATAAATCGTATCTTTACCTGCTGAATATCTAATAATCGGAAAACTATGAACGTACAGATAGAAGAAAGTTGGAAACAAGTATTAGCTACAGAATTTGAAAAAGATTATTTCGTCAAACTGACGGATTTCGTACGACATGAGTACCAGACAACAACTGTATATCCCCCAGGAAAACTCATATTCAATGCCTTCAACCTATGCCCCTTCAATAAGGTGAAAGTAGTTATCATCGGTCAAGACCCTTATCATGGTCCGGGACAGGCACACGGACTCTGCTTTTCGGTAAACGAAGGAGTTCCACAACCGCCCTCGTTACAGAATATCTTCAAAGAAATACACGATGATTTGGGAACCCCGGTACCCTCTTCGGGGAATCTGACCCGTTGGGCAGAACAAGGAGTTCTTTTACTGAATGCCACTTTAACGGTGCGTGCCCATCAAGCAGGTTCCCACCAACGTCAAGGTTGGGAAGAATTTACTGATGCTGCAATACGCGCACTGGCAGAGAATCGGGAACATCTGGTCTTCATTCTATGGGGATCCTATGCACAGAAGAAAGGAGCCTTCATTGACCGCAACAAACATCTGGTATTAACCTCTATACATCCATCTCCCCTATCAGCATACCATGGATTTTTCGGGAACAAACATTTCAGCAAAACTAATGAATACCTGATTGCACATGGAGAAACTCCTATCAACTGGTAATCTGAAAATAAAAGAACAAGCAAACGATGAAACCCACCAACATGTATATCCATCTGAAAGGACTAAAAATCTATGCCTATCACGGTGTACTTCCACAAGAGAATAAAATAGGAGCTGAATATACCATCGACTTACAACTGAAAACAGATTTCACGAAAGCCGCAGATACCGACCAACTGGAAGGTACAGTTAATTACGCAGCAGTTTTTGAAACAGTCAAAGCAGAAATGGCCGTCCCTTCCAAACTACTGGAACATGTTTCCTGTAGAATTGCCCGACGACTACTTCTAGACTTCCCCATTGAAGAAGTAAAAATAGCCCTATACAAACAGAATCCTCCCATGGGAGCCGATTGCCAACAGGTAGGAATAGAAGCCACTTATCGGAAATAATAAAATGTCCTCACGTTTATGAAATGACTCCAAAGATAAAATCTGAGGAACAAGTTTCATATCCGTGAGGACATTTTATTTTATATAAACATCGGTTAACGGGCTATTCTACGCAAACGAATACGCAAATTAGACAACTCCATATCTGCATGAGCCGATGCCGGATTATGAGCCTTGACAGTAATGGCATGTGACTTTTGGTTAGAAGTATCCAAAATATCAAAATCCTGACGATAAATAACCGGTTTTGGGGCTGGACGAAGCAAGTAACCTGTTTTTTCTTCAAAACGGTTGTATACACACAATACAACCTGATTGTCACCTTTCTTCAACGGAAGCAATACCTTTTCGGTACGGAAAGTACAACGATAAGGATTCAAATGCTTTAAAATCGACTTCCCGTTCAAGTAGATTTCGATTCCGTTTCCTGCACCTACTTCCACCAGAATCAGTTGATCGGCAGGAGACTGAATATTCTGCATAACATAATAGGTAGACAAGATATCACTCGCAAATTCATCCTGCTCTTTATCAGTTTCTTTCCATTGGCTTCTACGTGTAGGAGGATTGTTCAAGTCTGTTTGCAGTGTAGAAGGTGTATCAAACAGTCCACTACCCGGACCGCAAATATAACGTTTTCCCCAAACTGTACCGTTAGCCGGTTCCAGAGATTCTGCCTTTCCCCCTTTCAAAGTAACAGTATAAGATTTACCGTCCACCGATAAATCTATGGTTCTGTCTACCTCTTGGTCTGTATAAATGAACTGCAGCTGTTTCAGCAGATTCTGTTCTACATTCCAATTATAAGCCACTACACTCCGGTAATTACTATAATAGTCAAAACAAGAATAACTATAATCCGGTGTGGCGTTAAGAGCAGTCAAAGTCATGCCTTTCACAGGAAGTGCTGGCTGCACTTCAACCGGTTTGTCCAGTTCCAAAGTCAAGACATGAATGGTAGAATCATTATAGGCAGATGCCGGAATAGACACAGAAATCTCATCGCCATATTGCAGATACATGGCCATCTTGCCGTCACCTTTCCGAAGCTTGTATCCTGGCATATCCAGCAGGATTTTACCATCCTTCGGATACTTGCCGGAAAGAATCAGGTAAAGTTTGTTGTCTTTTCGGGTAACAGTACCCCATTCGAAACTCTTCGGAAAAGGTGAAGCTTCTGTCTGATAAATAGCATAACCGTATTTATCCAACCAACTTCCGATAGATTCCAACACATCTTTTTCGAAAGGAACTATGCTTCCATCTCCCTTCGGACCGATATTTAACAGGAAATTACCTCCATGAGATACAACATTGGTCAGCTGGCAGAGTTTCTGGTAAACCTTATCTTTCACCTCTCCACGTTCCTGCCAGGAACGGTAGCTCCAAGTTTCATCAAACATAGAAGCTGCTGTCTGCCAGGGTGTATGTAATGAACCTTCCGGGTAAGCATTATCTGCCATCACACAGAAATCATACTGGTCATTACCTATACGTCCGCTCACCATACAGTCCGGCTGTAATTTATGTACCAATGCATAAAGTTCCTTGCTCTGTTCGGGAGTATTCGAACCCATATCAAACCAGAATTCAGAAATCGGGCCATAATTGGTCAACAATTCCGTAATTTGTGCCTTAGAGAATTCCTGATGCTTTTCCGGTACAAAATCACAATTATGGTCTGACATAGGCGAAGCATACGGGAAATTCCAGTCAATGATAGAAAAATAAAGCCCAAAACGGATACCGGCCCGCTTACATGCATCCGAAAGTTCTTTCACGAAATCCCGTTTACAAGGAGTAGCATCGTAAGAATTATATGTGGTTGTGGCAGTATGGAACATACAGAAACCGTCATGATGTTTGGAAGTAAGCACAACGGATTTCATACCTCCCCGCTTGGCTAGTGCCACAATAGAATCTGCATTGAACTGAGTCGGATTAAAATCCTTTGCCAACTGCATATATTCTTCTTTCGGGATTTTAGCAAAAGCCTGTATCTGTTCACTGTAACCGTAAGTAACCGGCTGTCCTTTCCATACCCCCCCTGGTAAAGAATAAAGCCCAAAATGAATAAACATGGAATACTTGTTTCCATGCCAAGTCTTCAACGCTTCCGGAGCGATTTGTGCCTGCACGATTCCGGCCAGGACACATACTAAGAAAGTGAAAATAATTTTTTTCATAGTACGGATAAATAATGTTTTTTAGGAACAAAGATAATCACTTCTTTGTTTTTTCAGCCTTTTCTCTGTGATTTTTATAAGTTTTTTCAGAAAGAAGTATATGAAGAAAACAATAACAGAGTGCCAAGCCATTCATCCGAAAACAGAAAGCCCCAGAAATCAAAGCGAACCAATCCAGTCCGATGACTTCCGGGGCATCATTCTATCAGATAAAATGTATCTTAATCTGTTTACTCATCCAATAACAGTTCCATAACCTGACAAGCTGATTTGGCAACTGATGTTCCTGGACCAAAAATAGCTACTACACCGGCCTTGTACAAGAAATCATAATCCTGTGCCGGGATAACACCTCCTGCAAATACCAGAATATCTTCACGACCCAGTTTCTTCAGTTCTTCGATAATCTGTGGAATCAAGGTCTTGTGTCCGGCAGCCAGTGATGATACACCTACTGCGTTCACATCGTTTTCAACGGCTTCACGGGCAGCTTCTTCCGGAGTCTGGAACAACGGTCCCATATCTACATCATAACCGCAATCGGCAAATCCGGTAGCAACTACTTTCGCACCACGGTCGTGTCCGTCCTGTCCCATCTTGGCTATCATGATACGCGGACGACGGCCTTCTTTTTTCGCAAATTCTTCGGTCAGTTCGCAAGCTCTTGCAAAATCTGCATCCTTTTTACTTTCTGATGAATACACGCCTGATATAGTTCTGATTATCGCTTTATAACGTCCGACAACTGCTTCGCAGGCATCGGAGATTTCTCCTAAAGTAGCCCGAACACGTGCAGCTTCTACAGCCAGTTCCAGCAAGTTTCCTTTACCGGTCTTCACACATTCAGTTATGGCAGCCAATGCCTTATCTACCTCTTCCTGATTACGACCTTCCTTTAAACGACGCAGGTTTTCAATCTGTTCCTGACGTACCGCCGTATTATCAACTTCCAGAATATCAATCGGATCTTCTTTCTCCAGACGATACTTATTGGTACCTACAATGGTCTGTTCACCTGAGTCAATACGTGCCTGGGTACGTGCAGCCGCTTCTTCGATACGCATCTTCGGAATACCGGTTTCAATCGCTTTAGCCATACCACCCAATCGTTCGATTTCCTGAATGTGTTCCCATGCCTTATGGGCCAGTTCATTGGTCAGAGCCTCTACATAATAAGAACCACCCCACGGATCAACATTCTTGCAGACCTGAGTCTCTTCCTGAATATAAATCTGGGTATTACGGGCAATACGTGCCGAGAAGTCTGTAGGAAGTGCGATAGCCTCATCCAGTGCATTAGTATGCAATGACTGAGTATGCCCCAATGCGGCAGCCATAGCCTCAATACAGGTACGACCTACATTATTGAACGGGTCTTGTTCAGTAAGCGACCAACCTGAAGTCTGTGAGTGAGTACGCAATGCCAAAGACTTCGGATTCTTCGGATTGAACTGTTTCACAATCTTGGCCCACAGCATACGGGCAGCACGCATCTTGGCTATCTCCATAAAATGATTCATACCGATAGCCCAGAAGAAAGACAAACGAGGAGCAAATGCATCAATATCGATGCCGGCTGCAATACCGGCACGGAGGTATTCCAATCCATCAGCCAGTGTATAAGCCAATTCAATATCAGCCGTAGCTCCGGCTTCCTGCATATGGTAACCCGAAATAGAAATGGAGTTGAATTTCGGCATTTTCTGTGAAGTATATTCAAAAATGTCTGAAATAATCTTCATAGAGAATGCAGGCGGATAGATATAAGTATTACGTACCATGAATTCTTTCAAGATATCATTCTGAATGGTACCGGCCATTTCTTCCAGTTTAGCTCCCTGCTCCAATCCGGCATTGATATAAAATGCCATAATAGGCAGTACCGCACCGTTCATGGTCATGGAGACAGACATTTTGTTCAAAGGAATACCATCGAACAAAACTTTCATGTTCTCTAATGAACAGATAGATACTCCTGCTTTACCCACATCTCCTACTACACGCGGATGGTCAGGGTCATATCCACGATGGGTAGGTAAGTCGAATGCGACAGACAAACCTTTCTGTCCGGAAGCCAGATTACGGCGATAGAATGCATTCGATTCCTCGGCTGTAGAAAAACCGGCATACTGACGGATAGTCCACGGACGGAACGTATACATCATGGAATAAGGTCCACGCAGATACGGTGGGATACCAGCCGCATAGTGCAGGTGTTCCAGACCTTCCAGGTCTTCTTTCGTATAGACCGGCTTGACCTGAATCTGTTCCGGTGTCTTCCAGTTGGCTGTGATGCCGTTGGCTTTCTGCCATTCCATGCCGTTCTGTGGCTGGAATCCGGCATATATATCGATGTTTCTGAAATTTGGTTTCATAGCTTTACTTAATTCCTAACTTTTCGTTATACGATTTCAAGGTCTCCAAAACATTGCAACGAACATGAATGAAATTTTCAATGCCGGCTGCCTTCAGTTCTTCCATACAGGCCGGTGCTCCGGCTACAATGAACAGGACTTTATCTTTCAGCAGTTCATAAGCAGGAACAGCATATTGAGCATATTCGTCATCACTGGAACAGATAACTACAATATCTGCCTGAGCCTTCAAGGCAGCTTCAGCACCCTCTTCTACTGTTGCAAACCCAAGGTTATCGATAACTTCATAACCGGCACAAGCCAGGAAGTTGCAAGAGAACTGAGCACGTGCCTGACGCATAGCCAGGTTACCGATGGTCAGCATGAATGCTTTCGGACGTTTTCCGGAATGCTCCGTCTGTAAACGTAAAGCCTCGAATTCACTGGCGGCACGGTCTGTATTCAAGCTGGCAAAGGCTGCTTCATTTTCATGACCTCCACAGCCACAACAGCAACTTACCGGCATCTTTCCTTCTGCCCGCTCACTGAAATTCGGATATTGATTGGTTCCAAGCAGAATTTCCTTCCGTTTTGAAACGGCTTCATGACGTGCTTTATTGCTGGCATTCACAGTATCTTGTACTGTACCTTGCTGAATAGCAGCCAACATACCTCCGGCATCTTCTGTCTCCAGGAAGAGATTCCAGGCCTGCTGAGCAATAGCGACAGTCAGATTCTCAATATAATAAGAGCCACCTGCAGCATCAACAATACGGTTCAGGTGTGCTTCCTCTTTCAACAGCAACTGCTGATTACGTGCAATACGTTCCGAGAATTCATTCGGAGTTTCATAAACCTTATCGAATGGAGTTACTGTAATAGAATTTACACCGGCAATAGCCGCGCTCATAGCTTCTGTCTGTGTACGAAGCAGATTTACATGCGCATCGAACAAGGTAAGATTGAAAGTAGAAGTTTCTGCATGTGCTACCATCTTGCAAGCACATTCTTCAGTCGGACCGTAAGCCTTTACAATATCGGCCCAGAGCATACGTGCAGCACGGAATTTGGCAATTTCCATGAAATAATTGGAACTGATGCCGAAGTTGAATTTGATTTTCCGAGCTGCCAGGTCGACAGGAATACCCGCTTCTACCAATGCATTCAAGTAATAATTTCCCCACGCCAATGCATATCCCAATTCCTGATAGATATACGCTCCAGCATTATTCAATTTGAGAGAATTTACAGCAATGCAGCGGAATTTAGGAAACGGAGCGAGTACTTTTACCAGTTCTGCTCCCTTGGCAACGATACCACTCAGATCTTTCCCTTTTTGCAGCATCTTGCTTATCGGGTCGAAATTGACAGAACCTTGTATCTTTTCCGGGTCATATCCTTTTTCTTTGAAATATGCCACCAGTAACTCTGCCAACTGGAGAGTATGACGCTGACAAGTAGTGAAGTTCAATTCAATGCATTCACAACAGATATCTTTCAGTAAAGTACGGATAAAATCAGCATCCAGTGCTTTGGCCGGTACATGGAAACCTAAAGAGTCAATACCTTTGTTCAGAATGTCAAGTGCCTTGGCATTGGCTTCGGCCGGATCGTCCACCCGGATATCCTGCCGGATAAACCAAGTGTTGTCATCTTTCTTGATTCCACGAAGATAAGGATATTGTCCAGGCAATCCATCGGTAGTCTTTAGTCCTTCCAGATCCTCCTGACGATAGAAGGGTTTGACTTTGAATCCTTCATTGGTTTTCCACACCAACTTCTTTTCGTAATCAGCCCCTTTCAGATCCACTTGAATTTTGTCCATCCATTCCTGGGTAGACACTGGAGGAAAGTCAGAAAAGAGTTTTTCTTTACTATCTGCCATAGTGATGAGTGTTTTTATGTTTAATTAGATCTAATGATATTTTTCTCAGACAGGACGAATCCTGTACACTGTATAGGCAAATATACTAAAATCTTCTGATGTTTGTCTTTTTTGATGGAAAAATGCTCACCCCCTAAACATTTATTGGATATTTCTTTGATTTTTTCTCTAGAAACCATACTTGAAAGGAGCAAAAGCCCGTCAATTTCATTCACCTCCATAATTATTCAGAGCAATACATTGTTATATATAATATGGTGTAAAAACAGAATGCAGACACAAAGAAAAACTCTCCATCAGGAAACGAAGTAAACAATCTTCCCACATTAATATTCTATAATACCCGGAAACATATGTTTCTCCCCACAAGGTAAATTATTGCGAATGAAAAATTTGTTCTCTGACGATAATTACTTACATTTGCCGAAATTTAAATTTGATATTATGAATTGGGTTCAAGATTTATTGACTAATCCTAACTCCATTGCACATATTGTCGCCTTGTATTCCTTTGTCATAGCGGCAGGTGTATTGTTAGGAAAAATCAAGTTCTTCGGCATTTCGCTAGGAGTAACTTTTGTCCTGTTCGTAGGAATCCTGGTCGGACATTTCGGCTTCACGGGAAATCCGGCTATTCTTTCTTTCCTACAGGATTTTGGCTTAATTTTATTCGTGTTCTGTATCGGTCTGCAGGTCGGTCCTTCGTTCTTCTCTTCTTTCAAGAAAGGAGGTATCACAATGAATCTGCTCGCAGTAGGTATCGTGGCACTGAATATTACAGTAGCTCTGGTCATGTATTATGCATTGCAGGGACGGGTAGAACTGCCCATGATGGTAGGTATTCTATGTGGAGCAGTAACCAATACCCCGGGACTCGGTGCTGCCAATGAAGCGTTGCAGCAGCTTAGCTACCAGGGACCTGAAATTGCGATGGGATATGCCTGCGCCTATCCGTTGGGAGTAATGGGTATCATCCTCTCCCTCATTGTCATCCGGTTTATCTGTCGTGTCAACCTGACTCAGGAATCGGAAGAAATCCAACGCGGCGAGGAAGCCAATCCGCATCTGAAACCGTATACTATTTCATTACGGGTGGAGAATACGGCACTGAATGGAAAAAATCTGTTACAGGTTCAGACATTTCTGGCACGAGATTTCGTATGTACACGCATCATTCAGGAAGGACACATGAACACTCCGAATGCCAACACTGTTTTGCATATAGGCGACCTCATGTTCATTGTATGTGCGGAAGATGACTCGGAAGCCATTATGGCATTCATCGGTCCGAAAGTGGAAGATGTAAATTGGAACGATCCATCCTATCAGGAAAAACCGATGGTTTCACGCCGTATCCTGATTACACAACCCAACATCAACGGAAAGACATTGGGAGAGCTTCATTTTAGCAGCATGTATGGAGTAAATGTAACCCGTGTCAACCGTTCCGGTATGGACTTGTTTGCTGCCCGTCAGTTGACATTACAGGTCGGCGACCGTGTCATGGTGGTCGGTCCGCAGGATGCTATCGAACGTGTAGCTAATTTATTGGGTAACCAGTTGAAACGTCTGGACCATCCGAATATCGTGACTATCTTCATCGGTATCTTATGTGGTATCCTGTTCGGTAGTCTGCCTATTGCTATTCCAGGCATGCCTACCCCGGTAAAATTGGGTTTGGCCGGTGGTCCGCTTATCATCTCCATCTTGATTGGCCGTTTCGGTCATAAAGTCAAACTGGTCACCTATACCACCATGAGTGCCAACCTGATGCTGCGTGAGGTGGGACTGGTATTGTTCCTAGCGAGCGTGGGAATCAAGGCGGGCGAGAACTTTGTCCAGACGGTAGTGGAAGGCGACGGTCTGCTGTATGTAGGCATCGGATTCCTGATTACCTTCACCCCGCTGATCATCATCGGTATGATAGCCCGCTGGCACCACAAGATCAATTACTATACGCTGATGGGATTGATAGCCGGTAGTAA
>ULWY01048298.1_pt1 | contig 12641 bp, 10 predicted proteins | sample 1960761 | NCBI WGS metagenome assembly ULWY01 (sample SAMEA4835824, study PRJEB28245) | human gut metagenome | biome: gut microbiome; material: fecal sample | place: Denmark | collected 2008
TCAGGTTCGCGCAGATACGTCAGGCTGAGCCGCACATCCGCCGAAGTCACATTCATTTCGAGGAAGACGGGTGTTCCTTCGTCACTGGTGTCGCGGGAGCAGAATGCCGCCCAGTTTTCCTCCGCCATTTCATGGTAGGTGTCCTTAAATGATGCGTCTCTGGCCGAAATCATCAGCCTTATCGCAGCGAATACAGAGAAGATGCGTTTAACGTCTCTGTACAGCGTTTCGCCATCGTCGGGTTCTTGATACGTCAGCAGCGAATATGTGCCGTCGTGGTTGTCCAGCAGCTGCAAGCGCACCCAGCTTTCGCAGCCTGCCATCATGTGATGCGGGTCATATTTTTCTGTCGGGACTTCATTGGGGCTGAAAACACCATGCAGAGCGGCAATCTCCATCGTGATGATATCATCGTCGGATGTGACGCTAATGGGGATTACCATGCACGTTTCCATCACTGCGCCTTCTCGTTTGGAACCCGCATTGAAAAGCAGAATCATCGACTGCGCCGCCGCAAGCGCGGACGATGCTTTGATGACGGCTAATGGTGCATCTGCTGTAGTGGACAGGTTCATGGCTGTATCAACGGATGTATCTGCAAAAGCAGACGCAGTGCTGAAACAGAGGATAAATGCGGTTAGCAATGCTATGATACGATGTTTCAATCGGACGCACCTCGCTTTATTTCTTGATGGTCTCGAAGCAAAATCCCCCGTCAGCCGGACATCATCATCCGCTGGCGGGGGATTCGTATCCCTATCAATACTCGTAAATCGTAATCAGTCCGCCCATGTTGTCCAGCGACATGGTGTAGTTGCTGGTCTTGCGGCTGATGCTGACGGAGAAGGTGCTGCTGTCGTCGCCCACCTGCTGGCGGACGATTTCGTACTTCAGCTGACCGTCCTCAAACACGGCAATGTGCGGGTGCGCCATCAGGTACTCGATGTACTCTTCCAAGCACATGTCCAGATGGTGCATCACCGTTGCGTTCGGAATGCCCACGAAGCGGAACAGATTCATCTCCACGTTCACGCCCGTCTTGTAGGCGCGGCTGATGGTGCCCTTCGTCGGGAAGTCCTGCAGCGGGAAACGGAACACAAGCCCGTACTTCCAGCTGTTTTCGTACATCCACTTGCCCTGCTCACTCTCGGAGAACACCATCTTGTTCAATTCGTCATTGCCGTTCTCATAGAGGTACAGCGTGAAGGCCAAGCCGGAGTTATATTCGCTCGTGCCGGGCAGGTTGATGCTCTTCTTTGTGGCGGCAATCAGCTCATCATCCGTCCACGCGCTGTGGCGGCCTTTCAAGCGGTTGTATTCCGCGTCCCAGAGCGTCTGCTGGTCGGAAATGCTGCGGTATGCCTCGCGGACGACATAGCCCTCCAGCCCCGCTTCTTTTGCGGCATTGAGCGCATCCAGCAGGGCATTCGCCGCCACCGGGAACAGCCGCTGGTCGGAATTGCGCCATATGCTCTTCGTCACGCCCATGCTCCGCGCGTAGGTCATGATGGACACCAGCGATGATTCGTCAAAATCCGACGGGCGGGAATGCCACTCGTTGACCAGCAGCAGTCCGCCCAGCATCACGTCCTGACGCGACACCGTAACCGTGCCGGGGTTATCCAGCGGATAATTCGTCAGGTCGACAATAGAGATGCCTTCCTGCGTGTCCGGCGTAGGCCAGTCGGCACTGATGTTGTTGTTCGCCGTCAGACGGTCTTGCAGTTCCTGCACTTCCTGCCGATACGCTTCGTAGCGCTCCGTGTTGCGCTTCTCCACCTCGGCGCGCTGCTCATTGACGTTGCGCACACGCATGGCGTAGAGCAGATTGCTGCCGAACAGGCACAGCACCGCCACCGCCGCCAGCACCGCCGTCGTCGCAATCAGGAACGTCAGCGAACTGACGCGCTTCTTCCCGGATGACTTCTTCATATACGAAAAACACCTGCCTTTTCGGGTGAAACCCTTTCATCAGGATGCCCGCGCGGCGGAAAATCAGTCAGCACAGGCATATTCTCTATCTCTATTCGCCGCGCAAGGGCGATTTTCCTGCTTGCGGAAAAAATCTGCATCAAAAAGCGTGTTGATTGAATGACTTTTCCTGCGCGGGACACAATAACAACGTCGCAGGGAGCGATTTCCCTGCAATCTGGAAGATTGAAAGGGGATTTTTTAATGCAAACCAGTTGGATAACGCGGAAGCGCCTGCTGATGGCGCTGTCACTGTGTTCCTGCGCCGTTCTGCTTGCGTCCTGCCGCGCCAGCGCCGACACGCGCACGGGTCAGGCGGATGGCTACGGCGGCATCCTGCGCGTGCAGGTGATGATGGAGGACGGCGCCATCAGCGCCGTGAACATTCTGGAGCAGCATGAGACGGACGGCATCGGCAGCCGCGCGCTGGATATTCTGCCGGACGAGATGATTCGCATGAACACATGGGATGTGGATGTCGTGACGGGCGCGACGACGACGAGCAATGCCCTGCGTGAAGCCGTCCGCGTCGCCCTGAACGCATCGGACACAATGGACGAGGCAACGGGCAATCCGGCAAACCGCGCGGGTCAGGCGGTTCGCGAGGGCATCGGCATGGCAGCGACCGGGCGCGTCGGGCCGGGCAAGGACGACGAAGACGGGCAGGTTTACTCCTTCAACGTCGTGTTTGCGCACGGGACGTTCGACGAGGACGGGCGCATCGTGTCGATGGCGGTTGACCAGCTCGAAGTGGCAACGCCGAATTACAGCGGCGCGTCCATGCCGCAGTTCAGCGGCTTTCCGGGACAGGGCGGCTATTCACTCTGGGATGACAATACCGGAAAGGTCGTCGGCTACACTGAGGACAGCGAGGACAACTACATGCAGGAAATTGCCGCATGGACGAGCAAGCGCGCCCGCGGGGAGGATTACCAGCTGACGAGCGGTTCATGGCGCGAGCAGATGGACGCCTATCAGAACATGATGGTCGGCATGACGGTGGACGAGGTAGAGACGTGGTTTGGGCGGTACTTTTCCGCCGAGAACGGCCGTCCGTTGACGGAAAATTCTTCTTCCGACGCTGATCGCGCCCGCTGGGAAGCCTTCTCCGACGACGACCGCGCCCGCGCCGCCGACATTGTCTCCGGCGCCACCATGTCCCTGCGCGACGCCCACGGCGACATCCTCACCGCCATCCGCCGCGCGTGGGAGGATGCACAAAAGGGGGAGTGACCCAAGGGGCGTTGCCCCTTGACCCCACAAGGGAGTTCCTCCCTTGACCCTTCCGCGCGATTGGGTTGGTGACGACTGCATACAGTGTCCGCGTGTTTATCCGGTGAACCTACGGTTCGGATTGGACGCTCCAACGTAAACTTTCAGCACAAGTCAAGAAACAGGTAACCCCAAAAGTGACGGCGCCGAAGGTTTCCAAAGGGCGACCGGAAAGCCCTTTGGTCGCGCCCGCAGGCGCGAAATTTCCCCGCACGAATCAGCTTTCGATTCGTGCGGCTTTTTCTTCGATGGCCTTCATCAAAGCATCAAGCTCCGGCATTTTCTCTCGCACTGGCGCAAGCGTGTTCCGCACAACCTCTGCTTCCCGTGCTTCATGTGTCACCAGCGTCGCCACCGCATAGGCAGGAAGCGCATAGTCCACCATGCGAAACATCACCTGGCGTATTGCTGCGCCGGCTTTTCCACGATAGAGCGCCGTAAATTCACCCGGTTCACCTGCCAGAAGTTCCGCAACCACCCCATCGCTCAGCAGAAGTTTCCATGCAGTATATGACAGCCGCGCCTCGCTTTCCAGCACCTGTTTCATCAGCCCATACGCCTTCTGTGCATCACACTGAACCATCAGCGCAATCTGCGCTCGCTGAAAGACGCAGATTGCATCCTGACATGTCTTCACTGTTGCAGGCTGCGGAATGTTTTCAATCGAAACATCTGTCACCTCCACCCCGCCATTCGCCTTCATACGCGCGAAATACAGCCACTCCGCCAATTGTTCCGGATCTCGAAGCATCCGTGCGATCGCCATCGGCGATGCGATAAACCGCTCATCCATCGGCAGAATGCACGTCATCACCAGCACCACGCCGCCCATCGCCAGTTCGCACAGCACCAGTGACACCGGCTGCCCCAGCGTCAGCAGGGTCAGCACGCCAAACACCACTGCCAGCGCCCCGCCATACAGCAGGGGACAGAGCGTGTACAGCGTCACGTCGTGCCGAGGGGCATCCTCCGGCGGAAGCAGATACGGCTGATAGCGCAGACGACTTTGCGCCGGTACTGGAACACGCACGAACGCCCCTGTGCCGTCCGCCTGATAGACCTGCCCGAACGCCTCGTAGCGCACAAGCTTCCAGCCAAAGTGCCTGCCGACCAGCATTTTCGGCACATCTTGCAGCAGATACGTCACGACCGCCGTCAGTGCCAGCCCCAGATACGTCGCCAGATTCCGCTCTTCATTCGTCCCGACAGTCAGCTGTGCGTTCACGCCGATTAGTGCCGCGCAGAACAGTACCGCCGCCAGCAGGATGCTGCCCATCCGCAGGAGCGGAAACAGGCGCTGAAATGTCCGATTCTTCATTCTTGCGCTTCCTTTGCCTTTCTTGATTCGTAGATTGCCTTTTCCCGCGCCATTCTGTCTATCGTCCACTGATAGCAGCGCGGCATGGTCGTATGGCGGATGCGGCGCAGGAACTGCTTGCGGCACCGCTCCGCCTTCTGCTCATCGCCGTCGCGCAGCAGATGCACCGCATACGCCGTCCGCCAGACAAGCGGCTGCTTTTCATGCTTGCGCAATTCCTTCTGCATGTACAGCGTGTCATACTCTTTCAGGAAGTAGCCCGGCTTGTCCAATGCCAACTCGCACAGAACGCCGCGCGGAATCAGCTGCCACCAAAGGCGCTTCGTCTGCTCCCGATGCTCCTGCGCCAGCATAGTCAGGATGTCCAGCGCCTCACCATAGCGGTTCTGCATCATCAGCCGCGCGGAACAATTAATCATAAGAGCCGCATCATTCTGATTCTGAATTTTGTCCGGCGGAGCGAAGTATTCTTCCGGCATTTCCGTGAACAGGTGATCCGTCAGGTTCTCCGCCAGCAGGCACTGCATCTGCCACATTTTGCGCCGCTTTTCGGGCTGGAATACTTTCCGAATTTCGCTTGGCGGCATGATGATGCTGAGAAACGCATAACCCCACGCCAGCACAAGGCAGGCAATGGCGGATGCTGTCCCATACAAATTGACTGCCAGCGCATAGAACAGTATTGCCAGTACGCTCTGCACATAGTACAGGACAATCTGCGCCCGCTGCTGCAAGTCGCCGGTTTCCTGCTCCCACGGAACAGCCGCCAGCAGTATGCCCACCTTGCGCTCCGCCGCCGGAAGGTACTGCACGCGCCAGCCGACGGTTTTCCTGCGGATATGAAGAAAGTACAAAGCCACCAGCTGTATTCTGCAGCCGTACAGCACCAGAAGCAGCGTATACAGCAGCATATGCAGTGCCAATGCTATGATCAATCCGCAGATAAGCGGCGGCACAGCAAGCATCATCAGCATCAGCGCATCATCCGTTATCTCGATGAGCGGCAGAAGCAGGCATAAAAACGATATAATACCCATGATGAATATTCCCAGTGCCAAGTATCCCCGTAGTTTCTGCATCATTCTTCTCCTTTTCGCGGTCATCCGTGGAAATTTCCGCTTCCAGTATACGCCTTTCCCCCGATTGCGTCAAGGGAAGGGAATTTTTCCGGCAGCAGTCATGGTTTCGTCATCTGTTCGTCACTTGACGGGGATATGATAGAAGCGGAAAGGAGTGAAGCTCCATGAAGCGGCATTTCGCAAACATGGTGTTTGCTTTGATTTTGATAGCGTACACGGTTTATGCGGCGCTGGACACGTTCGTGATTGTCCGTGTGCTGACGCCGGACACGCTGCCGACGGCAACCGCTGAAGCCTCCACCGCGCCGACGGAAGCTCCGACCACCGTGCCGACTGCGACGGAATCCCCCGCGGAACAGGCGACCACCGCGCCCATTTCCACCGACACGGAATACCACGATGACCAAATCGACATTGTGCTGACAACGATGCGCGTAGAGAACACGACGGTGTACGTCGCGGACGTGCAGATTGCGGATATTTCCCTGCTCAAAACGGCGCTGGCGGGGAACACCTACGCCCGCAACCTGACCGAGACGACCTCTGTGCAGGCGGCGAACGCGGGCGCGATTCTCGCCATCAACGGCGACTATTACGGCGCACAGGAGCGCGGGTATGTGCTGCGCAACGGCGTGCTGTACCGCGCATCGGCGCAAAGCGGCACGGACGCACTGGTCATCGGTGCGGACGGCAATTTCCGCATCATCACCGAGGGCGAAACGAGTGCCGACACGCTGGTGCGTGAGGGCGCATGGCAGGTGCTGACGTTCGGCCCGGCGCTGATCAACGGCGGGCAAGTGACCGTCAGCAGCAGCGACGAGGTCGGGCGCGCCATGACCTCCAACCCGCGCACCGCCATCGGGCAAATCAGCGAAGGGCATTACCTGCTGGTTGTCTCCGACGGGCGGACGAAGGAAAGCCCCGGGCTTTCCTTGCGGCAATTGGCAGAGCTGATGCAGTCGCTGGGCGCACAAATCGCCTACAACCTCGACGGCGGCGGTTCTTCGACGATGGTATTTCAGGGGCGCGTCGTCAACAACCCGACCACGAACGGGCGCAGCATCCGCGAAAGGAGCGTGAGCGACATTGTCTACATCGGCTATTGACCGCAAATGCGTGAAACTTGCGCTCTACGATCTGCTTTTTGCCGCCGTGACCGCGCTGGGTGGATTCGTGTATGAGCAGTTCAGCCACGGGGTCTACTCGGGCTTCATGGTGTATGCGTTCCTGCCGCCGCTGGTGCTGGGAGCGTGTCCGCTGCTGATTCGCGCCCTGCGCGGGAAAGCGCTGCCGGGGCGCTGGTGCGTGCGGCTGTACCACTGGGGCATCATTGCGCTGACAGTCGGCTGCCTGTTTCAAGGAGCGCTGGAGATTTACGGCACGACGAGTCGCCTCGTAATGGGGTACTGGATTGCGGGCGGTGCTTGCCTTGCAGGAAGCCTTGTGGCGGGCGGGAAAAAATGATGATACACCCCTTTGACAAATCCGCTCCGATGCGGTAAAATAGCGGTACAGAGTGCTGCCTTTGCTGCGTAAGTCCATCTGTCGGACGCGCAGCAGGGGCAGTCTTTTTTGCCTTGACACTGCGCTCCAATCAACGAAAAGGAGTGCTTTTTTTATGCAGACAGAATCCGAAACCTTGGCGGCGCAGGACGTGCGCCCGCTGGCAACACAGCCGCTGGGGCGCCTCATGCGGCGCTACGCCGTGCCGTGCATGACCTCTCTGGTCGTGGCGGCGCTGTACAACATGGTCGATCAGGTGTTCATTGCGAACGCGCCCGACTTGGGCAGCGTCGGCAACGCAGCAACGACGGTCGTCTTTCCGCTGACGGTCGCGGCGCTGGCGATTGCGGTCATGCTCGGCGACGGCTGCTGCGCGTTTGTCAGCCTGATGCTTGGCGCAGGGAAACAGGAGGAGGCCCACCGCGCCGTCGGCGGGACGGTAACGGTCAGCGTCGTCGCGGGGCTTGTCCTGATGGCGGCATACCTGCTGTTCCCGGACACGCTGCTGACGTGGTTCGGCGGGCGCGTCAATGCCGGGACATTCGAGAAGGCGCAGGAATATTTCTTCTGGATTGCCTTGGGCGTGCCGCTGTACGTCTTTGGGCAGGCAATGAACCCGGTCATCCGTTCCGACGGCAGCCCGACATTCGCAATGGTTGCCACACTGGCAGGTGCGGCGGCAAACCTCGTGCTTGACCCGCTGCTGATTTTCGTCTGCCACTTTGGTATGGCGGGCGCGGCGATTGCAACGGTTGCCGGGCAGGCGCTGACCGCTGGACTGTCCATCTGGTATCTGACGCGGATGAAGCAGATTCACCTGCAAAAGGACAGCTTCCGCCTGCGCGCGCATTTACTGGGGAAATGCGCCAAGCTCGGCATGACATCCTTCCTGGCGCAAATCAGCCTGGTCGCGGCAATGGCGGCGACAAACACGATGCTGCGCATTTGCAGCGCGCAGGACGCTGTTTTCTCGCAGGAGGAATTTTCCGCGATTCCGATGGCGGTTTTCGGCATTGTCATGAAAGTGTTCCAAATCGTCATCAGCTGTGCGATTGGGCTGGCGGCGGGATGCATTCCCGTGGCGGGGTACAACATGGGCGCAGGACGGTACGACCGTGTGAAAGGGCTTTTGACGCGGCTGCTGGCGGCGGAGGCGGTTGTCGGGCTGATTGCGCTGCTTGTGGTGGAGCTGCTGCCCGATCAGGTGATGCTGCTCTTCGGCGCGCAGAACGAGTCCATCCACTACACGCTCTTTGCCCGACGCTGCTTCCGGGTGTACCTGAGCATGATTGTGCTGGCGTGCATCAACAAAGGGACGTTCATCTTCCTGCAATCGCTGGGGAAAGCGGCTGCCTCGACGCTTTTGTCGATGGCGCGGGAGATTGTGTTCGGCGTGGGGCTGGTGCTGCTCCTGCCGCAGTTTTTCCAGCTGGACGGGGTGATCTATTCCATGCCTGCCGCAGATGTGCTGACGGCAATTCTCTCAGCGGTCGTGCTGGTACGGACATACCGCTCACTGGAAACGGAGAAGTAAGTAATACAGAAAAGCCGGGGCGAATCCTCCGAAACAGGGGAGATTCGACCCGGCTTTGTTTTTGATATGCCATTACTCCTGCGGATTTTCGGGGTGCTGCTCCCGCTCCTGCATCAGCTTCCGAATCGCGGTAAACGATTCTTCGGAAATATCATGCTCGATTTTGCAGGCGTCCTCGCGGGCAACATCGGAATCAACGCCCAAACTCTCCAGAAAGCTCGACAGCGTCTTGTGGCGGTCATAAATGCTCCTCGCAATTTCCATCCCGGCGGGCGTGAGCGTAATCAAGTTGTCAGCATCCATCGTCAGATAGCCGTTTTCGCGCAGACGCTTCATCGCCACGCTGACAGACGGCTTCGTGACCCCCAGCAGCAGAGAAATATCCACAGAGCGTGCATAGCCTTTTGCTTCTTTCAGGCGGAGGATTGCTTCCAAATAGTCCTCAGCGGATTCGTGAATGTTCATTCGATACTCCTTTCCGGATATAATGCGTTTCCTTTTCTTCTTATTTTACCATGCGCGGCGAAAAAATGCAACCTTCATTTTTCTGCCTGTGCCAAGCGGAAATACTCCGCCGCGCCATCCGCAATCGCTTCGCCCAGCTTCTCCTGATAGGCAGGCGAGAGCAGCAGCGCTTCCTCCGCCGGATTGGAAATGAAGCCGCATTCCACCAGCACCGACGGCGTATCCAGTTGGAGAATGAAGTAGTCGCCCGGCATGGCGGCGCGCTCCTTTTGGGGCGAAAGGGCGGTAATGAGCGCTTCCTGCATCGTCCCGGCGAGCAGACGCCCCGCGCCGCTGCCCGCGCGGTAGAACACTTGCGGCCCGGATTCCGACCGCACGCGGTATTCGTTCATGTGGATGGACAGCACCATGTCCGCCTGCCCCTGAACCGCCATGTCCACGCGGCACTGCATGTCCTGCCGCTTCTTCGTCACGTTCGCCGGGCGGGTTGTGTCGTCGCAGAGATCGGTATCTGTCCGGCGGGTCATCAACACCGTCGCGCCGCGCTGCGTCAGACTCTTTTCCACAGCCAGCGCTACGGCGAGGTTGACCTCTTTCTCCCACACGCCGGAATCTCGGCAGCGCGCGCCGCCGTCATAGCCGCCGTGGCCGGGGTCAACGAGAATCGTTCGCCCGGTCAGGCTGCCCGCGGCGATATATGTCGTTTCCGGCGTGGGAGACGGGGGTGCTGCGTCCGTCGTTCTTTGGGGAATTCGGGTCAGCGCAACACCCACCAGTGCCGTACCGACAAGCAGCGTTGCAAAAGTCAGCACCGGCAGGATGTGCGATGCGAAATTGCGGAAAAAGGGCGATTTTTCTGCCAAGAAACCCACCTCCTCTCTCCAGTCTATGTCGGATACGGTATGGGCATGTCCGAAGCACACCAAATTGACGCATGATTATGCTTTTGTTGATGTATCCAAGTCTGCTATCCATCCGCTGTATATGTATCCCGTCCTTCAAATCGTTTCAAATTGGGCGAAAGCATCCACAGTTTCCACAGGATTATCCACAGTGTTTTTTGCCGATTTTGCCTTGATAAACCGCGTATGACCGCAAATTATCCACATTGTCCACAGGGTTATCCACAGAAGTTGTCCACCCCCTGCGCGGCTTGTGGATTCTTTTGCGGATAACCAGAAAATGGTGTCGGATGTTCGCATTTTGCGGATAATTATTCATTTCTGTGCATAAACGTTCTTTGGTGCTTGTCCCAAATGGCATGGGCGCTCCCCGCGGAGGACAATGTGACGAAAAGTGCCTTTTCACCGCGTTTTTCGTCGGACGGGGCTGGGGATAAAGTGGTGTATTTGTGAATGATTTGGGGATGAAAAGTGGATAAATTGGGGATAACTCCAATGGCAGTGGGGTTGTCCCCCATGAAGCCCCTTCACGCTGCACCTATGCGGCTTGACTTTTTCGTTGCAGGGGGAATCACCTCTGCGAAGGCGAAACCCCTGCGCCGCACGCGAACACTGCACAAAAGTATCGTACCATCATGCAGAAAGGTCAATGGAACAGCTGCTTGAAACTTTTTTTGCCGTTTGCTGAAAAATCGGAAAAAATAGCACCATGAACGCCATGAAGGCGCGGAAAATGGCTTGACAAGGCACGTTCTTGGCGGTAAAATATCTTTTCGGACATTCTTGTCTTTTTCGTGCATTTTGCACGTTTTGAGTTGGAAGAAATATCCACTTTCAAGGAGCGACAGACACTTTACGAGGAGGACGATTCATGCTGCCAGCCCACGACACGCCGGCTTTCCGGGAGCTGCTCCACCAGCAGGTGGAAAAACGGCGAACCTTTGCCATCATCTCGCACCCGGACGCGGGCAAAACCACGCTGACCGAAAAGCTGCTGCTGTACGGCGGCGCAATCCGCTCGGCGGGCAGCGTCAAGGCGCGCAAAAGCGATAAGCACGCCACGTCCGACTGGATGGACATCGAGAAGCAGCGCGGCATCTCGGTCACATCCTCCGCAATGCAGTTTGAGTTTGACGGCTTCCGCATCAACATTCTGGACACACCGGGTCATCAGGACTTCTCTGAGGACACCTACCGCGTGCTGGTTGCGGCGGACGCAGCCGTCATGCTGATTGACGCGGCGAAGGGCGTTGAGGCGCAGACCATCAAGCTGTTCAAGGTCTGCCGGATGCGCAACATCCCGATTTTCACGTTCGTGAACAAAATGGACCGCGCGGCGAAAGACCCCTTCGCGCTGATGGAGGAGCTGGAACAGGTGCTTGGCATCCGCTCCTGCCCCATCAACTGGCCGATCGGCACGGACGGCGATTTCCAAGGCGTTTACCACCGCGACACAAAGATGGTCGAGCTGTACACGGGCGGCGACCACGGCAAATCGATGGTGCAGAAGACTGACATCGCCATTGACGACCCCGCGCTGGAGCATGTGCTGGCAAAGCACTACCGCGAGCGGCTGGCGGAGGAAATCGACCTGCTGGACGAAGCGGGCGACGCTTTCGACCTCGACAAGGTGCGCCGCGGTGAGCTGACGCCGATGTTCTTCGGTTCCGCCGTCACCAACTTCGGCGTTGAGCCGTTCCTTGAGCGCTTCCTGCAATACACGCCGCCGCCCCTGCCCCGCAAGAGCGACATCGGTGACATTCAGCCCGAAGAGCCGTACTTCTCCGGTTTCATCTTCAAAATTCAGGCGAACATGAACCCCGCGCACCGCGACCGGCTGGCATTCATGCGCATCGTCTCCGGCGCGTTCGAGAAAGGCATGGAGGTCTGGCACTCCGGGACGAACAAGACCGTCGCGCTCAAACAGCCCCAGCAGTTCATGGCGGACGAACGCGAAGCCGTGGAGGAAGCATGGGCGGGCGACATCATCGGTCTGTTCGACCCCGGCATCTATCAGCTTGGCGATACGCTCTCCGGCGGCCCGAAGCTGCACTACGAGAACATCCCGGTCTTTGCGCCGGAATTCTTCTCCCGCGTGCGTCCGGCGGATTCCATGAAGCGCAAGCAGTTCCAGAAGGGCATCACCCAGCTGGCGGAAGAGGGCGCCATTCAGACCTTCATCCGCACAGAGACGGGGCGCGAAGAATTCATGGTCGGCGTCGTTGGCGTGCTGCAGTTTGAAGTGCTGGAGCACCGGCTGAAAACCGAGTATCAGGTGGACATTGTGATGGAGTCCATGCCCTTCCGCTTCGTGCGGTGGGTGGTGAGCACGCCCAAGCCCATCGACCAGCTGAAGCTGACATCCACGTCCGGGCGCGCGAAGGACAGCCGCGACCGCGATGTGCTGCTGTTTGAGAACGAGTGGAGCATCCGCCTTGCCTGCGAGAACAACGCAGGGCTGGAACTGGCGGAAACCGCCAACCGCAAGTAAGCCGCGCAGAACTTAACACGCGCATGCAGTATGCAGTTGCGCTCAACTCAATCGCGAAAAGGGGGGTCCAGAGGGTCGAAGACCCTTTGGCGGGGTCAAGGGGCAG
>ULWY01093750.1_pt1 | contig 12607 bp, 7 predicted proteins | sample 1960761 | NCBI WGS metagenome assembly ULWY01 (sample SAMEA4835824, study PRJEB28245) | human gut metagenome | biome: gut microbiome; material: fecal sample | place: Denmark | collected 2008
ATTCCCGCCATCGGCATCACCTGCACCAACACACAGGTCACCGAGGGCAACAAGCACTATTTCCGCATCTGCTTCCTCGATCCGTTCCAGGGTTCGGTGCTTGCAAAGTACACGTGGGATCAGGGCATCAGGACCGCCTACACGCTTGCAGAGCTTGGCAACGCCTACGACCTCGGACTTTCCAGCAGCTTCAAGACAGCGTTTGAGGCTCTCGGCGGAAAGGTCATCTCCGACAACTTCCCGTCCAACCAGGCGGACTTCACTTCCTATATAACTAATGCCAAAAACGGCGGCGCGGAAGTAATATTTGCTCCCACCTCGCTCTCCTACGCACAGCTCATCGTTGAGGCAGCCGCATCCCAGAAGGTCGGCATCCCGCTTTACGCCGGCGACACATGGGACAGCAACGTTATCCTTGAGGCAGCCAAGGGCAAGGATGTCACCATCAACATCACCACCTTCTATCAGGAGGGCGGCAACAAGGAATTCGACGAGGGCTTCAAGAAGTGGCTCAACGCCGACAAGACCAACCTTACCAACAACGGCGGCGACGACATAGTTTCCGCGGTTTCCGCCATGGGATATGACTCATACTTTGTAGCGCTTGAGGCTGCAAAGGCTGCAAAGTCCACCGATCCCGCCAAGATCATGGAAGCGCTTTGGGGCGTTGAATACAAGGGCGTTACCGGCGACATCAAATTCGACTCGGTAAACGGAGACGCCGACCGCAAAGTCGCCTACATAAAGGCCGCCGACACCACAACCGGCGCGTGGGTCTTTGTTAAGGAGCAGGGCGTCTGATCGTCCGGGCAATATCAATGCCGTTCTTTGGGGCTGTGGCGCGTAAATGCGCCCCGGCCCGAATGGCGTTTGATGCTCCAGTTAACTTCACCCTGCGCACAAAGCGCAGAAGATAAGCAGTAGATAAGAGGAATTTATATGGATTACATTTTAGCCGGAATATCCATCGGCGGGCAGTACGCGCTGATAGCGATAGGCTACACCATGGTTTACGGCATTCTGCGCCTGATAAACTTTGCGCATGGCGACATATTCATGGTCGCGGGACTTATGATGGTCTACGCGGTCACCTGGATGCCGCTTGCTGCGGCGATACCGTTTGTACTTGTAATGACGATGCTCCTCGGCTTTGCCGTTGAGCGCGCGGCGTATAAGCCGCTTCGTTCTGCGCCCCGTATGTCGGTCATGATATCCGCCATCGGCGTGTCATACATGCTCCAGAACGTGGCGCTTTACGTCACCGGCGGTCTTGCAAAGACCTACCCTGCGATACCGTGGCTTTCCGACATGGTAACTGTGTTCGGCGCCACCACAAAGCGCGTGACTCTTATAACGCCGGTGCTGACGATAGTTCTCGTCGCCGCGCTGGTGCTGCTCATCCGCTTCACAAAGATAGGCATCGCCATGCGCGCCGTGTCCAAGGATTTTGAAACGGCGCAGCTCATGGGCATAAAGATCAACCGTGTCATCAGCGCGACGTTCATCATCGGTTCGCTGCTGGCTGCGGTCGGATCGGTACTTTATTTTACCAACTATCCGTCGGTAATACCGACCTCGGGCTCAATGCCGGGACTCAAATCCTTTGTTGCCGCCGTGTTCGGCGGTATCGGCTCCATTCCCGGCGCTGTTATCGGCGCGTTCATCATCGGAATATGCGAGAATCTCATCCGCTCGGTAAAGATAGCGGGCGTGAGCATGTCCACCTTCTCCGATGCATTTACGTTTGCCCTGCTTATCGTCATTCTCTGCGTAAAGCCCACCGGACTTTTCGGCGAGAAGACGACCGAAAAGGTTTGAGAGGTGTATCATGAAAACGCTTAATGCGGCAGATAGAAAGCGCAACGCGATAGGCAACATAATTTTGTTCTGCCTTCTTGTTGCAGTGCTTTTTGTGATCGACGGCACCTCAAAATCCTACGACATGATTGTAAAGGTGCTCGAAAAAGGGTGCGTTTACGCAGTTGTTGTTGTGTCGATGAACCTTCTTAACGGCTTTACCGGGCTGTTTTCGCTCGGTCAGGCGGGATTTATGCTTATCGGCGCATACGTTTATTCCATATTTTCCATTGACGACGCCAGCCGTGCCATGGTGTACGGCTTTTCGGGCGAGCCTCTTGTAAATTTCAGGCTGCCCATAATAGTTGCCATATTGCTTGCGGGCGTTTTTGCATCGGTGTTCGCATTCCTTATCGGACTTCCCGTGCTCAAGCTCAAAAGCGACTACCTTGCCATTGCCACGCTCGGATTTGCCGAGATACTCCGCACTATCATACAGTGGGATAAGCTTGGCAGACTCACCAACGGCTCCTTCCCGATAAGCAACCTCGGCACCTTCAAGGATGCTCTCAGCGATACGCCCTTCAAAAAGGCGTCCTTTGTCATCCCGTTTTTCATCATAGCGTTTGTCTGCATAGGCGTGATAGCCCTGCTCATCCGTTCGACCTACGGCAGAGCCTTCAAGGCGATACGCGACGACGAGATAGCCGCGGAGGCAATGGGCATCAACCTTGCGCACCATAAAATGCTCAGCTTTGTTGTCAGCTCCTTCTTTGCCGGCATCGGCGGAGCGCTTTACGCAGTGTACATCGGATCCACCAACGCCGCGCCCTTCACCTCGGCGCTGACCTACGAGATACTTCTTATCGTTGTCATCGGTGGTATCGGCTCCATCACCGGCTCGGTGCTTGCCAGCTTCCTTTACATCGCGTCGCAGGAATGGTGGCTGCGCGGACTTGACAGCGGCAAATTCCTCGGCATATCCTCGCCGGTGTTCCGCAACGGCTTCCGCCTTGTGGTCTTTTCGGTGATAATCATGATATTCGTGCTTTTCTTCCGCCGCGGCATTATGGGAGACCGCGAGTTCAGCTCGCTGCGCATAGTCCGCGCGGTGAAGGGACTTTTCCGCGGCAAGGGTAAGCGCAAAAAAGAAGAGAAAGCCGGTGATGCGGAATGAAAAACATACTTCGGCTTGAAAACGTGACCATGCAGTTTGGCGGCGTGGTCGCGGTGAACAACTTTTCCATGCGTGTGGACGAGGGCGAGATAGTCTCGCTCATCGGTCCCAACGGCGCGGGCAAGACGACCGCCTTCAACGCCGTCACCGGCGTGTACCAGCCGACGAACGGCGCGATATACTTCAACGACAAGCTCATTCTTGAAAATCACCCGACGGGCAAGATGAAAAAGCTCTACGCGGGAGAAAACGCGGATATGTACCGCCGCACCATGACCAAAACGCCGGACCAGATAACCGCGCTCGGCATGGCGCGTACCTTCCAGAACATCCGCCTTTTCAGGACCATGACCGTGTTTGAGAACGTGCTCGTTGCTATGCACCTGCGCCGCACGTCAAACATATTTACGGCAACGTTCATGCTGAACCGCCGCGAGGAGCGCGCGATGCGCGAGCGCGTTGACGAGCTTTTGACGCTTGTGGATCTTTACGACGAGCGCGACGAGATCGCGACATCGCTTCCTTACGGCAAGCAGCGCAAGCTTGAGATAGCGCGCGCACTGGCAACGCAGCCCACGCTGCTTCTGCTTGACGAGCCTGCGGCGGGCATGAACCCGCAGGAGACCGACGAGCTGACGGCGTTCATCAAGCAGATACACGATGAGCTCGGGCTTACGATCTTCCTGATCGAGCACCACATGAACCTTGTAATGGGCATATCCGACCGCATATACGTAATAGATTTCGGCAAAAAGATAGCCGAGGGCACGCCTGCCGAGGTGCAGGCGGATCAGCGCGTCATCGACGCGTACTTAGGGGTGGCAGACGATGAGTAACATACTTGAAATACGCGACCTCGTGGTAAACTTCGGCGGCATCGGCGCGGTGGGCGGTATTTCCCTTGACGTTGAGGAGGGAAAGATAGTGACCCTCATCGGCGCCAACGGCGCGGGAAAATCGACCATCCTCCGCGCGGTGTCGGGCATAGTGCGGCCAAAGTCGGGCAGCATAAAATTCTGCGGCGACGAGCTCACCGGGCTGACGCCGGACAGGATAGTCGCCAAGGGCGTCACGCTCGTGCCGGAGGGGCGCCGGGTCTTCCCCAACCTCACCGTGCTTGAGAACCTGCGCATCGGGGCGTACCTGCGCCACGACAGCCTCTCGGATGACATCGAGTACGTGTATTCGCTGTTCCCGCGGCTCGGCGAGCGTAGCTGGCAGCTTGCGGGAACACTTTCCGGCGGCGAGCAGCAGATGCTTGCCGTGGGACGTGCGCTGATGAGCCGCCCGCGGCTCATCATGATGGACGAACCGTCGCTGGGACTCGCGCCGCTCGTCGTGCGCGACATATTTGAGATAATCAAAACCATCAACAGCCACGGCATCACGGTGCTGCTTATCGAGCAGAACGCAAACATGGCGCTCCGCACGGCGCACCTGGGATACGTCATCGAGACGGGACATATCACAATGTCGGGCACCGGCGCGGAACTCCTCGCCGACCCCCGCATCAAGGAAGCATATCTTGGTAAATCATTTTGAACTCGGGTGACGTTTGTACAGATCCGTATCTTCATATCCCGATGGTGAAATGAGTACAGATTTATATCAACTATCCGTCCATAGTAACATCTGAACATGAAGACTTTCCCCGGCGAAAAGAGAGCAGAGTCACATCTGCTCTCTGTTTTTAGTTTTTTGAGGAATGACTAATGAAGATTTTGCTTTCGCAAAATCTTCATTAGTCCCCCGTGTCCGGAAGGTGGCGCGCTTACGGCTTTGGAATGCTTGGCGCTAAGACGCGAAGCGGCTTAGCTCGGCAGGGTAACCGTATTTTGAAGCCTGCACTGCACTAAATTCCCTGCCTACGGATAGAGGAGGTAAAAAATAGTAGATTTCCGCTTGCGGAAATCTACCATATATCATACGGCGTAAAATAACTTTGACCAAGACGCCGCAGGCGGCTTGGTGAGGCGGGGTAACCAAACAATAAAGTTTGTTTATGCTAAATTCCCCGCCGTATATCACTTCAATTGTATTAAATATGCATGATGCAATATATCCAAAATGTGACGGGGAAAGGTACAAATATTTTTATTGGTCTGAAAGCAATTTTTTTGCGCAAAGGAATTGACAAAGAGAGAAAAGTGTGTTAAAATACTGCATAGTATTATCCATAAGTGTCGGGAGGGGCAAAAGAGGCGCAAAGAGGGCAAAAAAGGGCTCGAAGGGCGCAAAAAAGCCGCCGAACGCCGCCGCGGATAAATAAACGAGATGTAAATTTTTTTGGGAGGTTTGAAAGAATGTCACACCTTAAAAACAAAGTGGCACGCCGGACGGCGCGTCTGACATCGGTGCTTCTTGCAGTGCTGATGATACTGACCGTCGCACCGATCATAGCGTTCCCCGCATCGGCAGAAACTACAACGCCTTATCGCATTGTACATCTTGACTGCGGACGCAAATATTTCAGTGTTACAAATATCGAAAAGCTGATCGATACTATGGCTAAATACGGCTATAATCAGCTTCAGCTTGCGTTTGGAAACGGTGGTTGCCGATTCCTGCTTGATGATATGGACTTAAGCTATGGTGATTTCACCATGGATGGTAGCACTGTAAAGACGAATATCACCAAGGGCAACGAGGCTTTCAATGGTGATACGAGGTATCTGACGGAAGCTCAGATGACTGCCATCATTACCTATGCTAATGCCAAAAATATCGAGATCGTTCCTATGCTCAATATGCCGGGACACGCGACGGCAATTGTGTATGACACTGACTATGCAAGCGGTGGAAATCTCAATGTAAATAATGAAACTGCCAGAAATTATGGCTGTGCACTTCTGAAGAAGTATGTGGATTACTTTAAAGGTAAGGGTTGCAAGTTCTTCCACTTTGGCTCGGATGAGTCGGGCTATACTGGAGACAATATGACAAAATTCCTTACTGGTTGTGCCGATGTCATAACGAATGCCGGCATGACTCCCCGTGCGTTCAATGACGCAACGAGCGGCGCAGTCATGCCTACGGATGTTCAAATCACGTACTGGCACAAAGAGCCATATAATGATTCTAGTGCTAAATCTGCGTCTGCACTTGCAAAGGCCGGTTATAAGATGATCAACACCCACGGTCGTTGGTATTATGTTATCAAGACCGCGCAGAACAGCGAAATAGGTACAAAGTACTGGCAGGGAACCGTTAATACTTCTGCAACCTCCGTTGAGCTTCCGACCCTTAATGCCGAAAAAATGGACAATAAGTGGGTCGGTATTAACGAATATTTTGATGGCAACCCCGGCTACGGTAGCACTATTTCCGGCAGCCTCGGCTCCATGTTCTGCATTTGGTGTGACGCTTCGCAGGATGCCTACCTTACAGACAGCGACGTAATAAGCGAAAACGAGAACTACGGTGCGCTGTATCAGATCGAAAAACTCGCAGAGCATTACTGGCCTGATGATATCAAGAAGGAAGAAACAACAAAACCGACCGTTACCGTGAGTGATGGTACGGCGGTGCCTTCTCAGATAACTAACGGTATAAGCCTTACTCTTAAATCCGATAAGAGCGTAACATGGACGACTTCGAATCCGTCTGTTATCGACCTTCTTAACCCTGCCAATTCGGAAACAATTACCGGAACATCCGTTACGCTTGTTGCCAAGGGCACAGGAACGGCTACTATCACCGCGACCGATAGCTCCGGAAATGCTGTTTCGTATGCGATCACGGTAAACGATTCTATATCCGGTTCTGAAACCATTAAGAATGTCGAACTTACCGTCGGCGGTTCAAAAACTATAACTGTTGCTGACGGTATCACTGCAGGTTCGTATATCACCGAAAACGAATATATAGCGACTGCCAATGTTGCTACACAGACAACAGAGCCTGAAACAAGTTATGTATTAGTAAATAAATTGGCAGCAGGGGAGTATTATGTTTCTGACAAAGCAACCGATACTTCTCCTTCGACAAAGCTTACTTTGGAATCAGCTAGTAATGGACAGTACTATCTGAAGAATGAGAGCGGAGATTACATATATCCTCATGCGACTTATATGTGGAGCTGGAGCTATTCGTTCGAGACGGGAACACAGAGCGCTGTTGATATAATATACAACAACGATGGTAGTATTACTGTATCCAGAAGCGTTTCATCACGTACCTTTTTGGGTACAACCGTTACTACTACTTCCTATTTGACATTTAGTAATAACGCATTTGGAGCAAACAGTTCTTCTGAGAAGATTTATCTGTATACACAGAATACAACCTCCGGAGAAAGCAAGGGCGTTCTCACTATCACCGGAACTGGTGAAGGTGATACTTCTGTTGAAATCGGAAATGTGACATATAATATCACTGTTACTGCACCTGAACATAAGGAAACTAAATCGCTTGGACTTAACGAGAGCTTTACACTTGATCCTACCGTTCCTACCGGAGGAACTGTTGAATTTGTAATTTCGGGTTCGAATGTTGTAACGCTTGATGGTAAGAAGGTTACATCAGGGGATGCCGAGGGTGAAGCCACTGTCACTGCAACTGTAAAGAATGCCGGTGGCAAAGTAGTTGCAAGATATATCTATACGATCAAAGTCAGTGCTGTTAATCTTGATAATGTTGACCCGCTTCAGGTTGAATTGTGGATAACGAACCGTTATGCAGGTGGCACACATAATGGTAAGACATATCCGGCAACTGCAGAAGGTCACATAGTTTCAATAGATGCAGCAGATGCATATGGAGCAAATGGTGTTCTGCTTGAAAATTTAGTACCTACTATCGGTGCTGACGAAAAAGACCTTCCTCTTCTTTATTGGAAGGGGACTAGATTGGCTTCTGATAGCAAGCAGGTGTATACCGGTGACAACATGAGCGGAAAAGGAAGTGACTTCCTTAAAATTCGATACTATGATTCTGCTTGGGCATACTATTACAATAATACCTGGACTAAGGTAGTAAGTACCGACCAGATCATTGCTTACTATATGCAGGTGTACAACACATCTCCTGAAATCGTTACCGCTTTCCGCGACTATGGCGGAATTGCAGGTGACGGCGGAGGAGAGTATAACGCCAGTTGGTTTGCTGGCTATCGTGGTTTGGGTACTGCGGTTGTTTATGCGGATAAATCAATGTCTCCGGATGGTGATACCGGCATTTGGAATAATACCTTAATTTGCTATTATGAAGATTCATCGGGCGGTCACACCCCCGGAGTGATCAAGGTCTTTGATACTGAGAACTTTAAGATAACAAAAATAACTATCACTAAGGGTGTGCATAAGGACAGCACTGGAGCCACAGGAGCTAATGCAACAAAAACATGGAATCGCTCGACATCATCTGTTCTGTGGGACAAAACCACAAATGATGCAGGTGATGAATGGTATGATGAAACTGTGATCTGGACGTCAGAGGAACATACCCCCGGAGATACAATAACACTTGATGACAGTATATGGGGAGATACATGGAAAACCTCGGGAATCGGTGAAGCGTTCCTCCTGCTGTTCTATGTTGAATCGGTGGAAACCGAAGATAACCTTAATATAGTTTACTGGGATGACAACGCAAACACACAGATCAATCCGAATAATATTCAGATATCTGTCAAGTCCGGTGTAACATTTATCAACGGTATTAATCAGACCTCCCCTGTAAAAGCAGGAACATTCACACTTGATGCTGATGCAACAATTGAAAACAGTGCTGGTATAAGCCAGAAATTCAACAAAAACATCACTATTCTTGAGGGCATATCTGCTAACTATCGCAGTGGTATTTATGAATATGTGAGTGCCGAAATATCCGAAGATGGTAAGACACTTACCCTGCACTACAATATCAAAAAAATTGAAGGAGTTCATGATTATATCATTGACTTTGGACTGCCGATAACCTTCAACGATATTCTCAAATGGTTCAATGTAACTGACGTTACTACGGTAGATTATATTTCTGTTGCTAAGGCAAACAAACTTACAGTGTCTACCGGTAAATGGGGAAGCGTAAAGATAAACGAAGGCACGTGGAACTCCATGACGTATACTCTTGACAAGGTTCTTAGAGCCACTGCTGTAATCCCGTTGTATTGTAGGTTTAAAGACGGAACACAACTTGAGACATTTATACGTGTTTATCCTGCTTCTACGGTACACTACGAGGAAGGCTTTATCAAGGACAACGTGTCAGGAAGTTGGACTACGGCAACAGACAACGGAAGTTCTCTTGGCTCATACGACGATGCCGATAAACTTGTTCCCGGCAATCGTGATAATGTTTACGGATACAAAGATAATACCAACACCGGTTACTCCGGCGGTTCGGCTATGACTGCCACTGTAAACGGTAGCGCGACTGCATCTGCCGGCTTTACCTTCACGGGTACAGGCTTCGACCTTATTTCCGAAACCGGTACCGGTACAGGCGTTATATTCCTTGATATATACAGCGGTACCGAAACCGATGTTGCTAACCGTATCAAGAGATGGGTCGTTGATACCTACTACGGTTATGCGTATGAGGTCGATAAAGATAATCCTTGGCTCGAATGCGTATGGACCTACGGCGCTGACAAGAAATGGCATGTTACCAGAACGCCTGTTGCCGCTGAAGGCACAAGCGAGGTTGTACCTCAAAATCCTTCAGAGGGTACTACATTCAAAACCTACGAACCTAATTACACATGGACTAAGACGGATAATGGCACTCTTAAGCAGATCCCCGTTATCAACTTCCAAGACTTGGGCGAAGGTTGGGGCACTTACACCGTTGTCATCACAGCTAAGTACAATGCGTTCTTTGACCACACGGGTGCAGGTAGCTATACTGTTTGCATCGACGGTGTTCGCATCTACAACACTCTTGATGATTCTTCCATCTACAAAAAGGATGGCGAGTATGATCCCGAGTTCATTGAGATACGCGACAAGCTGATCAACAGTGAAGACGTAAGCGGAAATGTCAACGGCGCAGCCTTCATTGACGCTATCGGCAAAACAAACAAATCCGATCTGATCAGAAACTACGGTCCTAACAACGAGGTTTACCTTGCGGCGGATCAGACTATAACATTTACTCTTACGTCTGATAACGTTGCTAAGCTGATGCTTGGTCTTAAGGCTCCCAATGGTGCATCCGGGGTTACTGTTACAGTTAACGGTAAGACGCAAACTACTATTACGTTGGGTACCGCAACGGATATGTATTATCAGATTTATAGTGCCGCTTCCGGCGAAAAGACATATAACATCGTTATAAACAATACAGGTTCTGCTCTGGTTTCTGTTACCACTCTTAAGGTAACACACACCGGCAACAGTGCAGCTACACAGTCGCTTCTTACCGTAAATGCTGGTCTTATCGCTGAGGCAAAGGCTGTAATGCTTTCGCTGATCCAGCCCGAGGTCCCCGTGTTCACACCCGAGCGCTTTGAGGCTTCCTGGACCACTGTTACGCTCTTCCGCAACAGTGTACACGCTCTCGTTGTCCGCACCTCGACCGATGTTGACCACATCACCGTTGACGGCAAGGAGATCACCACCTTCTACTACGCTGCCGCGTTTGAAGGCTGGGGCAGAAACCGCAAGCTTGTCAAGTACAAGGTGTTCACGCTCTTCCTTGGCAATGATGCGAACATAGGCGACTATGAGGTCGTTGCTTTCGACGCCGACGGCGTTGCAAGCGAGGCGCATATCGCAACTCTCACCGGTAAGACCGGCGTAGGTAAATTCAATTGACGGAGGTTCCGAGACTATGAAAAAAACATACGTTAAGCCCATGATGGGCTTTGAAAGCTTTGAACTTTCGACAAACATCGCACAGGGGTGCTCCAAGCACTCAAATGCCACCCCGCTGTTCTGTACGATTGACATAGGTGATGTGACGATATTTACAGAAACTAATTGTGATTACACTAACCCCGATTTCAAAGTTTGCTACGATATACCGACTGCCGGTATGAACGTTTTCACCTCATAACCCCCAAGCCCTGCCCGAAAGGGCAGGGCTTTATTCGGTCAATACTTCCGCTTTTACATTTCATGCACGCACGGAGGCGATATGTTTACAAAAAAATACCGTTTTGCCGGCGGCTCCGGCTGCGTTCTGGAGATCGGCTCGGAGTTTGAGTTCCCCGGCTCCGGCTACACCGATATTTTTGCCCTGCCGGACGGCGCGCCGGACGCTCCGGCTTACACCGTTCACGCCGATTTTGCCGATGATCTGCCCGTTCCCCCCGCTGCGGCGGTCGAGACCGCCCGCCGCACCGCGTGGCGCAACGATGTGCACGACAGGTGCATCCGCTATTACTGCAAGGACCGCGAGTGCCGGCGATTTCCATATGTTTTTGCCGACCGCCGCGGCTCGCACATCGAGCTTGTCTTCCTGCGCGGCACCGGCGTGACCGTGACCGCGCGCACCATGCTTGAGGCTGCGGGGCTTGCCGCGCTCCTGCTTGACGCGGGGAGCATAGTTCTGCACTCGTCGTTTGTCATCTCGGGCGGCGCGGCGCTGATATTCAGCGGCGCGAGCGGCGCGGGAAAAAGCACCCAGGCGGAGCTTTGGCGCAGCACGGTCGGCGCGTCGATCGTAAACGGCGACCGCACGCTGATCACTCCGACCGATGCGGGCGCCGATGCCGCCGGGATAATATGGTGCGGCACGTCCGGTATCTGCCGCGATCTTACGGCTCCGATCCGCGCGATCGCGCTGATATCTCACGGAAATGAGAATTCCGCGCGCCCGGCGACGCCCATCGAAGCTTTTTCCGCCATTCTGGGGCAAACGACTTACGATATCAACGATCCGTGCGCGGTCAGCGCCGCCACCGACATTTGCGCCCGGGTGATAAGCCGGGTGCCTGTGATCCGCCTTTCCTGCCTGCCGGATGCGAGCGCGGTGCATTTTTACGGCAAATATCTTGACGAGGTCGCTCAAAAATGGAAAACAACCTGATAGAACCCCGCCTTTCAACATATCTGCACACCAAGGCTGCGGCAAAGGGAGTTCCGGTCTCCGGGACCTTTGAACTGACGCCGCGGTGCAATCTTGCGTGCCGCATGTGCTACGTGCGCATGAGCGCCGCCGAGGAGCGCGCCGCCGGCTGCGAGCTGACGGCGGACGAATGGCTGCGCATTGCCGAGGCTGCGCGCGCAAAGGGAATGCTTTTTCTGCTGCTCACAGGCGGCGAGCCGCTTGTGCGCGAGGATTTCAGACCGCTTTTTACCGAGCTGAAAAAGATGGGATTTATGATCTCCATCAACAGCAACGCGTCGCTGATAAACGACGATTGGCTTGAGTTTTTTGCCAAAGAGCCGCCATTCCGCTTCAATATTTCGCTTTACGGCGCCCAAAACGAGGCGTACGAGAGTCTTTGCGGCGCGCCGTCCGGCTCGCATATCTGCGACAGGGTGAAGGCGAACATCCGCGCGCTACGCGAGATCGGGATCGGCGTCAAGCTGAATCTTTCGCTGACGCCGTACAACCGCGCTGAGCTTGCCGACATATGGCAGATCGCGAACGAGCTGAGCGTGCCGCTCCAGGCGGCGACGTATATGTTCCCGCCCACGCGCCGCGATTCCGAACAGACCGGCGGCGGCGACAGATTTTCACCCG
>ULWY01004847.1_pt1 | contig 12589 bp, 7 predicted proteins | sample 1960761 | NCBI WGS metagenome assembly ULWY01 (sample SAMEA4835824, study PRJEB28245) | human gut metagenome | biome: gut microbiome; material: fecal sample | place: Denmark | collected 2008
AAAAGACCTGCCCGCCGCGCCGCAACTCGCGCTTTATGGCGTCTGTTATGATTATATCGTCATGCTCGAGCACATATGTCTGGACAGGCAGACGGTCGCCCGGAGCCTCGTCCAGCACCGAAATATCGCGTATGCCCGTCATTGCCATATTGAGCGTGCGCGGGATGGGCGTTGCGCTGAGCGACAGCACATCGACGTTGCCCGACGCCTGCTTTATCTTTTCCTTCTGCGCCACGCCGAAGCGCTGTTCCTCGTCAACTATGAGCAGTCCGAGATTGTTGAACTTTATATCGCCCGACAGCAGTCGGTGGGTACCGATGATAAGGTCGATGTCCCCGCGTTCGATGTCGGCGATTATCTTTTTCTGCTGCTTGTCGGTGCGGAAGCGCGAGAGCATTTCAACGTTTACCGCAAACGCGCGCATACGGCTCGTTGCAGTCTGGTAATGCTGGAGCGCAAGTATCGTCGTGGGAACGAGAAGCGCTACCTGCTTGCCCGCGACTATCGCCTTGTATGCCGCGCGCAGAGCTACCTCGGTCTTGCCGTAGCCGACGTCGCCGCAAAGCAGGCGGTCCATCGGACGCGGCTTTTCCATGTCCTCCTTTATGTCCTCCGCGGCGTCAAGCTGAGCCGAGGTCTCTTCGTACTCAAACGCTGATTCGAAATCGCGCTGGAACTGATCGTCCTTCGGGAATGCAAAGCCGGGACGGCGGCTGCGCTCGGCATAGAGCTTTATCAGCTCCTTGGCGATATCCTTCAGCGCAGCCTTTGCGCGCGCCTTGGTTTTGCCCCACTCCGCGCCGCCGAATTTTGAAAGGCGCAGCGTATCGTCGTCGGCGCGTGCGCCGATATATTTAGATACCTTATCCAGTTTTTCGACCGGCATGAAAAGTCTGTCCGAGCCGGCATACTGTATGGTGATATAATCGCGCGTGACGCCGCCCGACTCCATGGTGGTGATGCCGAGATAGCGACCGATACCGTGCGTTTCGTGAACAACATAGTCGCCAACCGAAAGATCGGCATACGACATTATCTGCTCTGTCGCCGACTCGCGCTTTTTGCGCTTGCGAGCGCGCGACGATGCCGACACCGAGCCGGCGCGCGAATCCGCCAGCACGGTTATAACGGCAATGCGCGGGACCGTCATTTCAAACGGCGAGATGGGCGCCGAGGATATCACCGCGACCTCTCCGCGGTCAACGGTATCCGGGTCGAGCGCGTTGCCGTCACCGGCGTCACGCGCGTTGAAGCCCCACTCGCGGAGGAGCCCGGCGTAATTCGCCGCCGCGGACTCGCTGCCCGCCATAAGGACGACGCGGTATCCGCCCTTTACATAGCCCTCAAGCTCCTCGCGCAGCAGCGCATCGTTGCCGGCACAGCTGAGCGAATGCTTTGTGCGGAAGCCGTAAAGCCCGCCAAGCTCCGCGCCGGACATACCCTGCATGAGCGAATCGAGCAGAACGGTCGTGTGCTTTGATATGAAGCCGGTGAGCCGCGACGCGGGCGCGCTGTACTCGGCATATTTCCCCGCTATCACGCCGGAGGCGACCATCTCCTCAGCCTCCTTTGCCGCATGCCACTCAGCCGCCTTGAGGCGGTCGGACACCGCGGCATTGCCGCGTATGAGGCAGAGCGACATCGGCGAAAAATAATCGAGAAGGCAGGACTTTTCGGAATATATGAGCGAAATGTATTTATCGAGGAAGCGGACCTCGCCACCCGCCGCTATCGCGGTATCGAGCGCGGCAAGCTCGCCGTCAAGCTCATCGCCGACGCGCGGATCCTTTGTTTTTTTGCGCAGCGACCTGACCGCCGCACTTATCGCCGCCAGCTCATCCCTGCCCGCGAGAAGCTCCCTCGCCGGGGTAAGCACCGCCGACTTTATCTGCTCGGTCACGCGCTGTGTGGCTGTGTCGAACAGTCCCATGCGGTCTATCTCGTCGCCGAAAAATTCGATACGCAGCGCAAATGCACCGCCGTCACGACTGCCGTCGGCGCGGACTATACGCATCGACGGCGCGGCAACATCTACGATCCCGCCGCGCACCGCGAACTGTCCCGCGCCCTCAACAAGGCCGGAGGAACCGAGCGTTTCCGAGCCGGGCGCATCGGCGCGGATATAGCCCGCAGCCGTAAGACTGTCCACAAGCGCGGAAATGCCGCCGCACTCGCCGTCGTCGAGCGAGACCGAAATAAGGTTATTCGCGAGAGACGACGGGGGCATCGTATAGCCGAGAGCGGCGTCCGGCGTGGTGAGTATAACGTCAAAAAGCCCGCCGCTGATGCCGAACAGCACACCGAGACGGTTGTGTTCGAACTCGCGCGAAGCGGTTATGTTATAAAAGTTGAGATCGCGCACCGGGTAAAACGCGGCGCGAAGTCCGAGTGAGGTCGCGATAGACGCAAGCCGCAGGCATTCCTTTTCCTCGGGGCAGATTATAACGGCGGGCCTTCCGCCGGGCATATCCTCGCACAGCGCCGCGGAGAGCGCATCGCACGCGCCCTCGCAAAGTCCCGTAACGAGCACGGGCTTGGGATTGGCGCGGCGCTGTACGCCGACAGAGGCAAGGAGCTGGCGGTATTCCGAATCGGCGCGCACCGCGCCTGTGAATATACTGCGCTGTACGGTGGTTTCCATGTTCGACATCGCCCCTTCTTACCTGTGTGTATTGCAGAGCTGCATTGCGCGGTCGGTATCGCCGCCCACAAATATACCGCAGCCCTCCGCCGCAACGTCAAAGGCGGGGAGCAGCGCGGCGCGCGCCTCGGAATCGAACCGTGAGAGCACCCAGTCCGCTATATCCATATCCGGGTGCGGCTTTGCACCCACGCCTATCCGCAGACGGGGAAAATCCTCGGAATTCAGTTGATATATGATGTTTTTGAGCCCGTTGTGACCGCCCGCACTGCCGCGAAGGCGTATGCGGAGCTGACCCACGGCAAGATTTGTGTCGTCCACGAGCACCAGTATGTGCGCGGGGTCGATCTTATAGAACGCCGCCGCCTCGCGTATCGCCTCGCCGGAGGCGTTCATCATGGTCATCGGCTTCATCAGCAGAACGCGTCTGCCCGATATCGTCGCCTCGCCGCAAAGCGCATGGAATTTTGCGCGATCGACATGGGCACCGTATCTGTCCGCCAGCACATCCATGCAAAGAAAGCCCGCATTGTGACGGGTTATCTCGTAATCTCGTCCGGGATTGCCCAGTCCCGCGATGATCCATGACACCGGCTCGCGCTCCGCCGTTTCCCTCTCGCCGGATATTTTTTTGAAAAGCTCGAATATATCAGCCATAAGAAGCTCCGTTTCATATAAGTAAATAACATCCCGGTATACCGCGACGCGGAGCGGGACCTGTTTTACGTATTGTCAGCCAACGCAGAACGGCTCGCCGGGGACAATCCCCGCCGAGATCCTTTATGCTTCAGCACCGCTTATTATATCCCAACGCCGCGGCTTTGTCAAGTGTCGCCGCGCCGCGGCATGCGCGATTTTTCACGTTTATTCACCATGAGTGATAAAAAAATGACGAAGTTCAAAAAAAATTTACCACTTTATTTTCGAATGGGTAGATATCAAAACCAAAGTATGGTATAATAACAGATGGTCAATTTCGTACAACAATTCAAATTCATTATACGGAGGAAATCCACTATGGCAAAAAAGTATTGCTACCTCTTTACCGAGGGCGACGCCACCATGCGCGAGCTTCTCGGCGGTAAAGGTGCTAACCTTGCTGAAATGACCAAAATCGGTCTCCCTGTTCCCCAGGGCTTCACAATCTCCACCGAAGCATGCACTCAGTATTATGAGGACGGCAAGTCCATCAATCCTGAGATCATGGAAGAGATCAACGCTTACATCACTAAGATGGAAGAAATCAACGGAAAGAAATTCGGCGACAAGAAGAATCCCCTTCTCGTTTCCGTCCGTTCCGGCGCCCGCGCCTCCATGCCCGGCATGATGGACACCATCCTCAACCTCGGTCTTAACGACGACGTTGTCGCCGCCATGATCGCAGGCAACCCCGATCCCAAGTTTGAGAGATTCGTTTACGACTCATACAGAAGATTCATCCAGATGTTCTCCGACGTCGTTATGGAAGTCGGCAAGAAGTACTTCGAGCAGCTCATCGACGAGATGAAGCACAAGAAGGGCGTTGTTTACGACGTAGAGCTCGACGCCGCAGACCTCAAGGAGCTTGCTCGCCAGTTCAAGGCAGAGTACAAGTCCAAGATCGGCTCTGACTTCCCGAACGATCCCAAGGTACAGCTCTTTGAAGCGATCAAGGCTGTTTTCCGTTCATGGGACAACCCCCGCGCGAACGTATACCGCCGCGACAACGACATTCCTTACAGCTGGGGCACCGCCGTTAACGTAATGCCTATGGTATTCGGCAACCTCAACGATAACTCCGGTACAGGCGTTGCCTTTACCCGTGACCCCGCCACCGGCGAGAAGAAGCTGATGGGCGAGTTCCTGACCAACGCTCAGGGCGAAGACGTCGTTGCCGGCGTCCGCACTCCTATGCCTATCTCCCAGATGGCTGAAAAGTTCCCCCAGGCTTACGCCGACTTCATCAAGGTCTGCGACAACCTCGAGACACACTACCGCGATATGCAGGATATGGAGTTCACCGTTGAGAACGGCAAGCTCTATATGCTTCAGTGCCGCAGCGGTAAGAGAACCGCTCAGGCTGCTCTTAAGATCGCCTGCGCCCTCGTTGACGAGGGCATGCGCACCGAAGAAGAAGCAGTTATGATGATAGACCCCCGTAACCTCGACACTCTGCTCCACCCGCAGTTCGACGCCAAGGCACTTAAGGCTGCCAACCCCGTCGGCAAGGGTCTGGGCGCATCTCCCGGTGCTGCCTGCGGACAGATCGTGTTTACTGCCGACGATGCCGAGAAGTGGAAAGAGGCGGGCAAGAAGGTCGTTCTTGTCAGACTTGAGACCTCTCCCGAGGACATCACCGGTATGAAGGCTGCTCAGGGTATCCTGACAGTCCGCGGCGGTATGACCTCTCACGCTGCCGTTGTTGCCCGCGGCATGGGCACCTGCTGTGTTTCCGGTTGCGGCGACATAGCCATGGACGAGGCTAACAAGAAGTTCACTCTCGCCGGCAAGACCTACCACGAAGGCGATTATATCTCCATCGACGGTTCTACCGGTAACATTTACGACGGCATCATCCCCACCGTTGATGCCAAGATCGCAGGCGAATTCGGAAGGATCATGGGCTGGGCTGACAAGTACCGCCGCATGAGCGTCCGCACCAACGCCGACACCCCGCGCGATGCTAAGAAGGCACGCGAGCTGGGTGCCGAGGGTATCGGCCTTTGCCGTACCGAGCACATGTTCTTCGATCCCGAAAGGATCGCGGCGTTCCGTGAGATGATCTGCTCCGACACCGTTGAAGAGAGAGAGACCGCTCTTGCAAAGATCATGCCTTACCAGCAGGGCGACTTTGAGGCTCTTTATGAGGCTCTTGAGGGCTGCCCCGTTTGCATCCGCTTCCTTGATCCCCCGCTCCACGAGTTCGTTCCCACCGAGGAAAAGGACATCGAAGAGCTTGCCGCCGCTCAGGGCAAGAGCGTTGAGAAGATCAAGAACATCATCGCTTCTCTCCATGAGTTCAACCCGATGATGGGTCACCGCGGCTGCCGTCTTACCGTCACCTACCCCGAGATCGCCAAGATGCAGACCCGTGCAGTCATCCGTGCCGCTATCAACGTAAACCGCAAGCACCCCGACTGGCACATTGAGCCTGAAATCATGATCCCGCTCGTTGGCGACGACAAGGAGCTCAAGTTCGTAAAGAAGACCGTTGTTGAGACCGCTGACGCAGAGATCAAGGCAGCAGGCTCCGACCTCAAGTATGAAGTCGGCACCATGATCGAGATCCCGAGAGCCGCTCTCACCGCTGATGAGATAGCCAAGGATGCAGACTTCTTCTGCTTCGGCACCAACGACCTCACTCAGATGACCTTCGGCTTCTCCCGTGACGACGCCGGCAAGTTCCTTACCGCGTACTATGACACCAAGATCTATGAGAACGATCCCTTTGCCAAGCTCGACCAGGTCGGCGTTGGCAAGCTGATGGAAATGGCTATCAAGCTCGGCCGCGGCGCCAATCCGAAGCTCCACGTAGGTATCTGCGGTGAGCACGGCGGCGACCCGTCCTCTGTCGAATTCTGCGACAAGATCGGTCTTGACTACGTTTCCTGCTCTCCCTTCAGAGTACCGATCGCAAGACTTGCCGCTGCGCAGGCTGCTATCGCTCACAAGAAGAACTGAAAATAGGCAATTCCCTTTTCCCGGGGCTGCTGCTTTCGCAGCAGCCCCGGTTTGGGATAATACGAAAGGATGAATATCATGAAAACCAAGCGAATACTGTCGGCTCTGCTCCTTTGCATTATGGTGATCTCTCTCATCCCTGCACTTCCCGTGTATGCAGCAAAAACCGAGCTTGAGGTCAAATGGAACTCCGGTTACGTCGGTTCCGCCACCAATAACAACAAAAACAAGGTCGTTGCAGGCAACACCGACTGGCTCTATACCGATATCATTACACTGCCGAAGGCGGGAACGCGCGTCAGCTTTACGACCTCCAACCCGCCCACAAACTCGGTAAGCGTTTTTTCCGCATGGAAAAAGTCGGGCAGCGATTGGGTGTTCGATTCCAAGGGCGCCACGATAATGGCGACCGGGATATACACATGGATAGGTCAGACGCGCGACGGCAATAACGTAACATACGAGTACGTCACCGACAGCGATAACGAATCGATACGCATATGCACAAAAAATGTCGATCCGCGTCCCACGGTCTACATTGAGGAAACGAACGCCAAAAGCACGAAGAAGCTGCTTGCCGAAAACGACTTTACCGCGACGCTCGGCGACGACGGCAGGATTTCGGGCATAAAGTGGATGTGCGGATATGCCTCGTCCGCCTCAAACACCAACGGCTCGGCAAAGGAGGTAAAATACTATTCGGCTACGGCATCAAGCAGCTACGCCATCTCAAATCTCATCCGCATTCCGAAAAAGGGGACCGAGATCTCCTTCACTGTAAGCGGCTCGCCCAACAACGCCTACAATGCGTTTACCCGCTACCGCGAGGCTGACGGGGTATATGTATATGACGTCGGCTTTGCCGCCACCGACACACTTGTACACAACGGCAATACCTACACCTACATCACCGAAAAGGACAACGAGGTCATACGTCTGTGCTGCCATCCCAACCTTTATTATCAGTCTATCGACATCGACCCGCCCACAGCGGTGACATGGAAGGCGACAGACAAGAGCGGGACTGCCGCGACTGTCCAGAAGACAGAATGGCCGGACCCGGTACTGCGCAGTCCGCTGACCGGCGCCGAGCTTGTGGGACAGATGCTTGACGTAAAATGGAACCGCGGATACATCGGCTCGCAGTACCATGCAACGCGCCGATTCCAGATAGCCGCCTCAGCCGGCTCGACATACAGCTACACCGACGTCATAACTATTACGAAAGCCGGAACGACAGTGTATTTCTTCGATCAGTCGTTTACCGACTACAACGGCGGCATGTACGCATCAACGAGCGCACTTTCGGTCTCGCACTGGAAAAAGATCGGCTCATCATGGGCGTTCGATCAGAAAAAGCCCTATCTCAACGCCTGTGAGTGCCCGAATGCCGACCTTGACGAGTACTACCGCACGTACTACTACACAACGACCGAGGACAATGAGAACATCCGTCTCTGCTTCCTCAGCGCGCCCAAATACTCCGGAGAGGATCCCATTTATCCTCCCGTATATATCGTGGAACCTTCCGATTTCAGCGTTGAGGTGAAGAACGGACTAAAGCCGGGACTTTCATCGGGGAGCTACACCGATGCAGCAGGCAGTAAGACAGAGTTCGGATATTACCTGCCCTATACCGCCGAGGACGGAAAGCAGTATCCGCTTGTGTTCGATCTTTCCGCAGACGGTGCAGTCGCAAGCTATTTTGCCGAAAAAGCCAGCGGTCGCGTAATAGCGATCACATTCAACGGCGACTTTGCCGCCGCGATGCGCCTGCTTGACGAGGCGGTGCGTCACCTCCCCGTGCGCGTTTCGGATATTCTGTTTGTCGGCGGCAAGGAGCTTTCCGCACACGCCAACACATATTCGAAATTCCGCGTGTGTCAGGCAATGCTCTACACCGATGACGGCGACATAGCCACAGACCCGACGTACAATGTAAAAGCGCTTTCATCCTTTGGCAGCACCGCCGAGGCGGCGGAATGGCTGTACAGCGAATGCGAGCAGTACTACCGCGCGCTTGAGGGACTTACCATGTATGCCATCGGCGACAGCTATTTCGGCGGCTCGGCAATAGGTCAGCACCTTACATGGGTCAACCTTCTGGGAAAAAAATACGGAATGAACTTCCACAACTACGGCATTGGCGGCAACACGGTAGCCGAATGCTCCGGACGCTCCGAAAACTCGCCGCCGATGGCTACAAGGTCCACCGAGCTTCCCGACGGCGGTGATATCTATCTTATTGAGGGCGGACGCAACGACCGTCACTACAATGTTCCGTTCGGCAGGAATAACAGCACGAACATACGTGAATTCAACGGCGCAATAAACACGATCATTACAAGGATACGGAAGAACAATCCCGACGCCCTTATCGTGCTCGTGACACCGTGGAGCCACAAGCAGGAAAGCGGTTATCTCGGAACAAACAACGCATACGCAGACACGATGAAGACGCTTGCGGAGTACTATCAGAACGAAAAGAACGACAAAAACGTTGTTTGCCTGTATGCCGCGGATGAAAACTTCACCGGCATAAATATGTCGAACCCGGTATGCCGCCGCAAGTACTGCATAGGTCCCAGCGACGTGAGCCACCTGAACCCGGACGGAATGAATCTGGTGGAGCCGATATTCGAAAAGTGGATCGCCGAGCAGTATATGACGCTTAAAAACATTCAGCCGTCGCCCGACGATACCGATCCCGAGCTGACCACCGCTGCGCCCGAGACCACAGCCCCCGCTGTGCCCGACGACACCACCGCTCCGGAAAAGAAGAGCGGCTGCGGCTCGTCGTTTGCGGTCATCTTCCCCGCGGCTATCGCCGCCGTGCTTGCAGGAGCATATGTGAGCAGAAAAAAGGAAGATAAATAAAAATATCGGGTGCCGTTAAAGGCTCGATGCTTTTAATTGGCGACAGAAACGACCAATGTCGTTCGGGGTATCAAAAACTCAAATTGAGTTTTTGATACCCCGATTTTTATGATTTCGGCTTGCTGCCGGTAAAGCAAGCGGCAATAAAGCCGAAGATGAGCGCCGCGGAGGTCCCGCCCGCTGCTGCGGTGAGCGCACCGGTGAGGACTCCGAGCAATCCCTTTTCCGCCACCGCTTTTTTTATTCCTTTTGAAATAAGGAACCCAAATCCCGTAAGCGGGGTTGTAGCGCCCGCGCCTGCAAATTCAGCCAGCGGCGCGTACACACCGACCATACCGAGTATCACTCCGGCAACGACATACGCAACAAGTATGCGCGCCGGTGTGAGCTTTGTTTTGTCGATAAGGATCTGCGCTATCACGCAGAATGCCCCGCCTACGGCAAAGGCACGCAAGAGTCCGCGAAGCAGTTCCATCACGCAACACCTCCCGCCGGTGATACGAGGTGTACAAGGTGCGCCACCGCGGGTATCGCCTCGCCCTGCTTGGTGCTTGACGGACTCATCATTGCGCCGGTACCGATAAACAGCACTTCGCGCAGTTCGCCGGAGCTTATGCGCGGCAACAGGTGCGACGCAAGCACAACGGCGGAACAGCCGCAGCCCGAGCCGCCGGAATGCACATCCTGCCTTTCGCGGTCGAATATCATCATTCCGCAATCGTTCAGCAGCCCCGGACGGCTGACATCGACGCCCGAGACTGTGAGCAGATCGGCAAGTATCGAATTCCCCTCAAAGCCGAGATCGCCGGTCACTATAAGATCGAAATCGTCCGGTCGGCGACCCGTGGCATCAAGGTACCGCAATATCGTATCCGCCGCCGCAGGCGCCATCGCAGCGCCCATGTTGGCGGCGTCCTTTATCCCCTTTTCGACCACAACGCCGGGCATGACATCCGCTATCAGCGCCGCGGCTTTGCCCGATACGCCGCCAACGATAAATGCGCCGGCTCCCGTCACAGTCCACTGCGCCGTGGGCGGGCGCTGCCCGCCGTACTCAAGCGGCGAGCGGTACTGACGCTCGGCGGCGGCATTGTGAGATGAAGTCACCGCGGCGGCGCGACCGAGCATCCCTCCGCTGACAGCCATGGCTGCAAGCGCCAGTCCTTCGGCTGCCGTCGAGCACGCCCCATACAATCCGAAATACGGAACGTCAAAGTCAAGCAATCCGTAAGCCGAGCCGACGCACTGGTTCAAAAGATCGCCCGCAAACAGCGCGTCGATATCGGTCTCCGTGACACCGAGCTTCCCCATAGCTCCCGCAAACGCTATGCGCTGCATCTCGCTCTCCGCTTTTTCCCACGTCTTTACGCCAAAGCGGTCGGTGGGATCGAAATAGTCAAAGCATGAGCCAAGCGGCCCCTCATGCTCCTGCTTGCCCACGGCGCTTGCGGCGGCAAGTATCGCCGCTCCGGGGGTCTTTATGACCCCGCCTTTTTTTCTGCTCATAAAAATACCAGCCTTTTTGCCGCAAAAATGCGGATCTTTTTCTTTACACCGATATTTTTTTCCTTTATGTATTGATTTATACCGTGCGGAATGGTAAAATGATGTGTAAAGAAATACATCGGATATATCCGGGAAAGGCTTTTTTCAACATGGCAAACACGGTCATAGAAAACGGCATACTGCGTGCCGAAATAGCGGAGCTCGGCGGAGAGATACAGTCTCTCGGCAGGCTCGAAAACGGTAAATTTATTGAATACTTCTGGCAGGGACTGCCCGAGTACTGGTCGGGACGCTCGCCGCTTCTGTTCCCCATCGTGGGCAGACTGCGCGGCGGCGCATACACCTACGGCGGAAAAACATACGAAATGAGATGCCACGGATTTGCCCCGCGTCTCCCCCACAAGGTAACAAAGACCGGCGCGGACAGCGCGGAAACGGTGCTTGAGGAATCCCCCGAGTCGCTTGCGCAATACCCCTTCGGCTTCCGCTTCACACAGACGCTGACGCTTGACGGCAACACTCTGCATATAAAAATAAAAGCTGTCGCAAAGGACGAGCTTTGGTGCGCCTTCGGCGGTCATCCCGGCTTTGTCCTGCCGGACGACAACGGAAACACCGCCGATTTTGACAGCCTTTATGTTCGCATAAACGACAAAAAGGCGCCCGAAAGACTCATGTTCTCGGACACCTGCTTTGTTCTTGACAAGCGCACGCCCTTCCCGCTTGACAGCGAAGGACGTTTCCACCTCACTCACAAGCTGTTTGACGACGACGCGGTCGTGCTTTGCGGCGTAAAGTCCGCCACTCTCTGCTCAACGTCAACAAAAAGGAGCGTAACGGTAACGAGCCCCGACGCCAACTGGTACGGCTTCTGGCAGACGCGTTACAGCACCGACGCGCCCTTCCTCTGCCTTGAGCCGTGGCAGGGCATTCCCTCTTACGACGGCGACGACAAGGTATTTGACGAGCTTGACCGCCGTCCGGGAATGTATCATCTCATGCCCGGCGAGAGCGCAGGCTTCGCCTTTGACATCACCCTGGAATGATCACCCGATAAACTTTGTTATCATCTCCGCGGCAAAAACGACACCGCAGCATATGACAGCCACCGGGAGCAAGCCGACGCCGAACCATGCCGCGACAGCACCCGCCGCAAGCGCAAGCACACCGGCAAGAGGATCGCCGGCGGCATCCACTATCGCGGGAAAGGTCATGACCGCGAGCGTTACGTACGGCACATAATAAAGGAACGAGCGCAGAAAGCGGTTTTCGATCTTGCGGCGTATCAGCGTCATCGGCAGAACGCGCACGGCAAATGTGACCGCCGCCATTATCAGAATGTAAATATAAACATTGTGCTTCATCGCGGCACCTCCTTACGCATCTTCTTCGTCGCGCGGGAAGATCAGCGCGGCGGCTGCGGCAATAACAAGCGTCAGTATGACGGTACGCGTTCCCTCTGATATGCCGGAAACGCCCGGGAGCCGCGCCGCCGCGAACGACGCGGCAAACGAAACGGCTACCGTGATTCCCACCGCGCGCTCACGCCGCGCGGGAGGGATGATTATTGCAAGGAACATTCCGTAAAGCGCCACGCCGAGAGCCGTGACGACGCTTGCGGGCAGAATGTTGCCTGCCGCCGCGCCGAGTGCGGTCCCCGCCGCCCACATCGGCACCGATACGAGCATAGCGCCGTATGTGTATGAAGGCTCAAGAGAACCGGGGCGCGCCATCGCTATGCCGAAAAGTTCGTCGGTTATATCAAAGCCCATCGCGATACGGTGGTAAATGCGCGTTGAAGGCGAAAAGCGCTGGCTCATGGCGCAGCTCATAAGTATATAGCGTGCATTTGCAACAAGCGTTACGGCGACCATCTCTATGTACGCGGAATTGGCGGCTATCACG
>ULWY01083205.1_pt1 | contig 12547 bp, 9 predicted proteins | sample 1960761 | NCBI WGS metagenome assembly ULWY01 (sample SAMEA4835824, study PRJEB28245) | human gut metagenome | biome: gut microbiome; material: fecal sample | place: Denmark | collected 2008
CTGACCAAGACCGACTGGAAAGACGACGGTGTACGTAAAACATGTGCCAACATTCGTCAGTACCAGCATGCGCTGGGTTACTCGGAAGATTGGATTAAGGAATATGTATACAACATTGTCCTGCTGGCCAAGAAGGAGCCGAAACCCAAAGCATAAATATTCTTTGACTCACCTGCCCTCACGAAAATGCAGCAGACAATTTCCGCCACTGCATATTCGTGAGGGTTTTATCTATCTTTTTATTTCATGACTGAACCGACAACTTTCATACCGGTAGAAAACCATCCGCTGGAGCCTTTTTTGCCCTCAAACGCTGTCCTGCTGATGCTAGGCAGTTTTCCTCCCCAACAAAAGCGTTGGAGCATGGATTTCTTCTACCCCAACCTGCAGAACGATATGTGGCGCATCTTCGGACTGATTTTCTTCAATGACAAGGAACATTTCCTACTACCTGACCGAAAAGCCTTCCACAAGGAACAGATTATCGACTTTCTGAAAGAAAAAGGAATCGCTCTCTACGATACGGCTTCGGCTGTAAGAAGACTTCAGGACAATGCTTCCGACAAATTTCTGGAAATCGTCGAGCCGACTAACCTCCGTCTGTTATTGAAACAACTTCCGCAATGCCGGGCCATCGTCACTACAGGCCAGAAAGCAACCGATACGCTACGTAGCCAACTGGAAGTAACCGAACCTCCGGTAGGCGGAAAAAACCCCTTCACCTTCGAAGATCGCCTTCTGTACCTGTACCGAATGCCTTCTTCCAGTCGTGCATACCCGTTAAAGATTGAAAAAAAGGCTGAAGTTTATCGGCTTATGTTCAAAGACTTAGGTATAATCTAACTATTCTTTGTTAAAATATTCCTTCAAAAGTCTTGCAGATTCGGAAAATAGCATTACCTTTGCAACCGCAAACACGGGAATAGCTCAGTTGGTAGAGCATCGGTCTCCAAAACCGAGTGTCGGGAGTTCGAGCCTCTCTTCCCGTGCCGTGATAGAAAGCTGTAACTGAACAAGTTGCAGCTTTTGTCCGTTTATGGGTCGGACAAATCACGGACAGATAATTTTTGATTGTTGAACGTTACTGCGTTTTCGAACTCGAAAAACGTAGAAAAAAATGTTTTCACCACGCCGAAAAATTGCTTCTATTTTTGATGTAATTCCATACACTCAGCCCAAATTACATACCGGAAAGAGCTGGTATGTGGACTTCGTTTCTTATGATCCGCTAGAGCAAAAAATGAAGCGGAAGAAGTACATGCTCGATGGTATCAAGAAGGTATCGGAACGGAAAAAACGTGCCAACGAGCTTATCACCAACCTTAACATCAAGCTCAGAACCGGGTGGACTCCCTGGGCAGAAGTCACCAGTTCAAGACAATACACATCAATTATAGATGTTATCGATTTGTATCATAAATATTTGGCTAAACTTTACAAGGCAGGTACCATCAAAGAAAACACCCTGAAGGATTATGAAAAGCGCCTCCGTGTCTTTGAAGAATATATTTTCAAGCATGTTCCGGCCATCGTCTATGTCTATCAGATTGACCAGACCTTCATCAGTGATTTCCTGGACTACATCCTACTGGACCGTGACAGTTCAGCCCGTACCCGCAACAATTACCGTACCTGGTTATCTTCACTATGTACTTGGATGGTAGAAAAGCAATACCTACAGCAGAATCCGGTAGAAAGAATCAAACAACTGGCCGAAGATGAAAAGAAACGGTCTGCCCTGACTCCATCCGACCTGCAGAAGCTTCAGAAATACCTGAAGAAAGAGAATCCCCACTTCCTGCTATTGTGTCAGTTCGCCTATTATACTTTTATCCGTCCGGATGAAATCTCTAATATCAGACTATCTGACATCTTCCTGAAGGAACAGAAGGTGTTTATCGCTTCCTCTATCTCAAAGAACCGCCGTGACGGAATGGTAGGTCTGAACGATATTCTTATAAAGTCCATGCTCGATCTGAAGATATTCTCCCAACCCAGCCATTATTACCTGTTCGGTAAAGGCTTCAAGCCAAGTAAGGAGAAAACAACGACACGTGTCTACCGTAATTATTTCTATAAGGTCAGAGCAGCCTTGAAATTCCCGGAAACGTACCAGTTCTACAGTCTGAAGGATTCCGGCATCCGGGATCTGGCCAATGCTGAAGGTATCGTAGTTGCCCGTGATCAGGCTCGGCATGCCGACATATCCACCACCAATAAATATCTTAAAGGAAGTGACATGACAGTACACGAGGAAACTAAACACTTTGAAGGGAACCTGTAAAAAATGCCCGATTTTCACAAACCAGGCATTCATAACCAAGATTAAAAATGAAATTCATATTATGGTATTAGATAGAAGGTTCCCTCCACAATCTTTTCCAGTCCTTCGGCATTGATCGTATAATGCAGTTCCTTACAGTAGTATTTCTTATTTCGAATCAGGAATATAGATTTCGAATCATATATCCTATCAGACCTGAATTGAAACACATATTCAGTTTTTGTATCAACTTGAATATTGGAAGCATAGTATCTTGACCATGTGCCGGAACCAACATCCGGTTTTATACTTAATGTAAGATTTGTATCATATTTAGTTATTTTGCTTCCTCCCGATAATCTGTTCTTATGGATAATGTATGGAAATGCGATAGCATGGGGTATCAGTATAGATTCCACACCCGGTTGTTCAACATCATCAATTGCACTATAAAGATATGGTTTCAAACCAAGATAAATAGATATAAAGATGTGTGAATCATCCGATTCTTCTTCTTGAACTCCATTTTCTATCTCCTGATAAAGAAACTTTTGTGTCTCTGCTTCTTTCACATTTGCAATTACCGGAACAGCATGTGTCAACCAACCGGTATAATATTTAGTTCCACCAAAATCTGCCGATTCTGTCCAAATATTATTCGCAAAGATTTCTGCAGGAATAATTTTCAACTCACATTCATTGTCTGAATTGTCATCTACAACCGGTCCAAGCATATCTGCAATTTCCCACCAGACAAATGTTCCATTGGTTTCCTGTAACTGAGACTGGACAATTTTAACTCCGAAATCTGTCACATTCCATAAAGTGTACGGTTCATTTGTTATTACAATTGACCCAATCTCTCCAGAAGTTATATTTTTCTGTTCACATTTTTCCTTGATATCATTACTCAAATATTGGTAACGGTACCATTTTGAAGATGGAAGATTGTAGTTTATGTTATTGTAAGTGATGTAAAGAGATTCCTCCTGGTCATATTTCTTTTCACCATAATCAATCAAATCTTCATCGTCAATCTCTTGAATGGGAGTATTCGTATAATAATCATACACCCTTAATATACGGACCTCCTTATTCGTTTGGTCTACAAAAAATATCACATTAAAGAATTTTTCAATTTCCGTAAGAAATTCATCAACCTTCCATTTAGGAAGTATTCTATTCAGTTGTGACGATTTGATACCATTTACAACAATCAGTCTACAAGCCAGGTCATCATTCAACAATATGTTTTCAACTATCGTATATCCCAATGCTGCAACAACCCTGTCGATACAATATAATAAAAATGGCTGTGTGACCATTTGCGTATTTTCTTTATAGACATACCCATTTCGGGTATCCCATTCAAGTTCGTTATACAACACATCATTTTTATCTGTAAATCCAGAGATGTCATAAGTTCCTCTTTCAGATAGTACCGGACAGCAGACATGGTTGACATTCGGGTAGACTCTGTTCAAATTATTTTGCTCACTAGAAGATACGGTGACATTTCCTAAATCCAATTGCCTAAGGGTCTGTTCTCCTCCGCTCAAGTAATTCAGTTCGCTGTTTCCACCGACTATCTGTATTTTGGCAATATTATCTTCTATCGAAAGGATAACTTCAGTGCCTCTGATAATTTCCATAGGTCCACACATCAGCACCGCAGATCGGTTTGTCGGTCTTTTGGTTACATCCAACCGATTTATTGACTGATAAATCAATCTATTATTGGGATGTGCAAGGTCTATATCCATATCAAAAGTATAATCCCCGTTTTTAGTAAAAAACGGATTTTGAGAATAGAAATCCAATACAAGGTCAGATGGAAGTGCAACTTCTCTACCCTCTATAAAAAGGCGCGTCATATCTTTAATCTTGAAGCATTGTTATTCATTTTCTTAACCAATTTCTGGGCCTCGTTAATACCCATTTTACCTGTTGCCTTGGTATAAGTCAAAATAGGTTCATCCAACTTTTTACTCAATTTTGTTATGACATCATTGGTCTGCCTTAACATGATAATCAAGCCTTCATCCTGTTGGATAATTGTCTGCCCAGGTTCACGATATATTACAGGATTGGACACCATTGAGATATCCGATGCCTTCAAAGATCCGATGGTATTATTACGTTGTGCCTGGTCAATCAGGTCTAGAACCGGTCGGACCTCCGGATTGCTAACAGCATATCGATTGGCTACAAATTCACCTGCATGTACAACTCCACGCGGTTCGTCCCATCGGCCGTCACCGGTATACCCACCGGTATAGAAACTGCCTATCAAAGCTTTTGCCGTTTCAAAAGCCGCTGTAATCAATGCTACCTCACCTGCAGCTTTAGCCAATCCCAAGAATCCTAATGAAGTAATATTTTTTATTTGGGTTTCAGCTATAGAAGCAATCATGATCTTCTGTAATGTTTCAAGTATCAGGTTAACGGTAGCCTTCATATAGTCACCTAAAGTAGCCTCTGAGTCAGTTACCAAATCTGCAAATGTAGTACCAAACTCCTTGCCAATCTCTTGCGCCATCTGTAATGTACTACGTACCTTTTCTTTGTGCTCGTTATAATTCTTTTCAGACTTAGAAAGATTCTGTTTCTCAATCTGTTGTTGTATTTCAGATTTTCTTTTCTCCGAGATCTGAGTCGAGTTTAAAACGTCTTCATAATATTTTCGTTGAATATCTTCTAATTCCTGATAATATTCCTCTTCTGATGAAAGACTATCATAATGCTTCTGAGTAGCTTCCTGAACTTCCAGCTGGTATTGTTTCTCCATCCTGGTAAAAGCTTCTTCGGATGCTTTGTTAGCATCTTCCTGTTCCAACCGGGCACATTCCTCTTTAAACTTGATTCGCATTTCAAGTATTTTCTGCTCGATCTGTTGACGCTTTTCCGGTTCTAGCCCGGCAATGGCCATCATGTTCTCCAGGTGGCGCATCTCAAGGTCTTCCATGAAGCGGGTGTATTCCTGCTGTGTCATCTCGTCACTGGCCAGGTAAGATTTCTTCAGATCTGCTAACTCATCGTAGTAACGTTTATTCTCAGCCGTGACCAAAGGATTCTCTTTGGTTGTATGTGAGCCATCATTTTCGTCAGTAGTCGGTTCCGGATCTGTATCATCATCCGGATTCACTATATCTGGAATCTTATCGATGATATTTTGAAGTTCTGTCCTTTGTTTGGTCAGTGCTTCTATAGCCTGTCTCTGTGCTTTGAACTTGCCATCAAGCCCTTTCATCAAAACACTTCTAGTCGTTTCGTTGATATCCTTGCGTTCCTGAATACGTTTCTTCTCTTTCTCGAACTGCTCATTGTAAGCTATCTCTTCTTTCGTCAGCTTATCTTCAACGATAGCAAGTTCAGCCTGAGCATCCGCTTTAAGATTCTGTTTCTGCCGGTCATTAAGCTTATCCAGATTGTTTGCGCGTTTATTGATACCCACAAAGGCTTCAGATATTTTACTTGTCTTCTCCAGTTCATCATTATAATCTTTTTGAGCATCTTTTGCCTTTTTGGTGTTGGGTATAACATAACTGATTAATGCCGTAGATATTGCTGTAAGTCCTGCAACAACCAATCCAAACGGATTCGCCTTCAGTACCGTATTAAATCCCGTTGTAGTAGCTGTCGCAATTTTAGTCCATGTATTATATGCCTTAGTTGCAATAGTAGATGCGTTTACCGCCACGGTATAAGCCGCAATTGCTGTAGCAGAGGTTATGATAATACCCTTGTATTTAACAAACCAATCAATCAGAACGGGAAGAGTCACAATAATCTTTGTTGTCCATCCCGTCAATGCGGACAATGACGGATTCAACCGTTCCATCAACTCAATCCCAGCATCTTTTATACGATTTCGATACTGAGCCATTTTCGCCTCATTGGTATCGGAGTTGATGGCAGCCTGTTCCATGGCGATGTTGGTATCTGTAACAGCCTCGGTATATTGTTGAACCTTGTCTGCATTATCTATCAGAATGGTAGCCGCTGAGAATGCCTCTTCACCGAACATGGACTGAATCTGTGCCGCTGTCAGAGATTTCTTATTCAGGTTCTCAAGCGCTGTCTGAAGGCCGACCACTTTCGGGTTAGTTTCGTCCGGCCCTGTCTGTAATACCAGGAAAAACTTACGGAGTGCGGTACCGGCCGGTTCCGCCTCCAGTCCTTTCTCCGCCAACATCTGTATAGTACCTTGCAAACCTTCGATGCTGACTCCGGCGCCAGCTGCAGCCACACCTGCATTCTTAATCGCTGCTGCCTGGGCTGACACATCGGCTGCACCTTCTTTGGAACCTGCAGCCAGCACATTCACATAGCGAGCTGCCTGATCAGCAGATTCACCATACATGTTCAAAGATACTGTGGTAGCTGTCACGGCATCCTTCAAATCGATTTTGGCGGCTGCAGCCAAACGCATCGCTTCAATGGTAACCGCGTTCAGTGCTTCCTTGTCCTTCAGCAGCTCCGGTTTCTTGGAGCCGATTAACATATATGCCTGAAGGATTTCGTCGGATGACTGACGGATGCGTAGTCCAGATTCATCCATAGCAGTAGACAGTTGCTCGGCCTGTTTCGTAAGCCACTGGATAGATTCATCATCCAGGCCGGTCAAAGCCTTCAGCTCTGCCTGGGAGGATTCCTTGGAGTCGCGGTTGTTGCGAAGGGTATTCAGGGCCATAGATACCCCCGTGATGGTGGCTGCACCCGTCGCCAACAAACCGCCCCATTTAGCAAAACCGTTGTTGAAACGGGACAACCATCCTTCTGTCTCCTGTACTTCAGTCTTTATCTTCTGAAGTTCGGCTGTCACCAGTTTGGCTTGTTGCTGGTAGTATTTCCACTCTGCAGAACCTCGCTTAATATGCCCGCTGTTCAGCTGCCGGTTGATGGCTGTCAGGGTAGCACGAAGTTCTTTAGGCGTGGCTTTGTCGAGGTTATTCATTACCTCGGTAAGCGCCGTAGTATCTTTCTTCAGCGTCTTAATCTGGGCCTCCGTTTTCCGAAGCTCGGACGTAACCTGCTTGATTTTAGATGTATCACCGGCTTGGTAAGCATCTGCCAGCTCCTTTTTTAATCCGGACGCAATCGTTTCCAGATTCTTGAGTTCCTGCTTTGCTTCTTCACCGTTTACGCGGACCTCGACGGTTGCTACCTGGTCTATAGCCATATTATTTCTTGTTTAAGATTACACGAATTTTGTATACTGCAAACAGCACAAAGAGAATAAGCACTACGATGGTGAATACCATGCAGAACTTCTGCCATGGGGTAAGCCTCCTTTCTACTTCTATCGTCTGCACTGATTTTTGAATGATTGTACTGTCTTTTCCTGGAATGAATACCGTATCTGAAGGTACCTTGAAGTCTGCCATCAGGTTACCCATGGAATCCAGTTTGAACCGTAGACGTGCGTTTTCGGACTGTGCCATGTCCAACCAGGAAAGGACGATGCGACCGTTCGAGTCGCATTCCAGCAAGGCCCGGATGGATGCGGAATCAGCCGGGCGGAATACCGGCACCAGTTTGTCATGCACGATAATCTGTGTGTGACTACCTGAAGTAAGGTGCTTCCCGGATTTACATCCGAGAAACACCGAACCACACACAAAGAAGAAAAAAAGTATGATTAAAGCTCTCATAACAATGCCCATCCTTTTTCTACATCTGCCATTACAGCCGGTATACCATTCTCCACCAAGGAAATTGCGGCCGCAAACGCACACATGGTTATCTTGTCATCCACATCCGGGACGTAGCTTGTCGGTACCTGCATCTCATTACATACGCGTGATATGTAGCCTGATGTATTGTTTTCGTTTCTAGGTGCCCAGCGGCTGATGAAGTCGGCAATCGTCTGACATCCGTATTTCCGACGGTAGTTCTGTAGTAATTTAATCAATGCCCGATAGCCGTGTGCCATGTCTTCGAACTCTTCAAAGGAGTTGTCTTTCTTCTTGTTTGCAGGAACTTCACCCTGCCAGTCTGTTGCATCTGAATTGCGGATATTACCTGGATTATTATTCCGCAATCCTCGTGGTAACTTTTTCATCTTTTAACCTCCTCTTTTATGGTTTGTATAATTTTCTTGGCTTCTTCCGGTGACGCACATTCCATGATCCTTACAGCCATGTCCGCTACTTCTGCAGCATGGCTTTTTTTCTTCCGTAGATTTTCAACTATTGACCAGCCTTCCACAATCAGTACTCCCAACGTACCTATTACGGCTCCATACGGCAATGCATACCACGGGAAACATAAACCAAGTATGTCTATCAGAATAAAGAAAAGGACCAGCCTGAAGTAATCCACTATTTTCATCCCCGTTTTACGCAAAGGCTTACTACGGATTTTTTCTTTGTTTGCACGTGCGGCATCAATTCCTGTCCACAAATCCAATAAACAAGCAACGCAAATCAATATACAACAGACAAAAATGATAGCTATTCCAGCCCGTAAATCTTGCGTGATAAATCCTACATATTTCTCCATGTTCTTAAGTGTTTTTCCAAATGTATTGTCACCCAGGCTGGCATAAAAAGACAAAGCCCTACAAAATATATCTTGCAGGGCTGAAGTCATAAATGGTTTATTTTTAATGATTATAAACTTACCGAACTAGGGGGCAATTATGTCATCCAATATTTTTTTTAACGCTATATTAATTGAATATGCATCTTGTGTATTAATTGGTAGCTCGCCAAAGTACTCTTTATCCTTTTTGCAAACAAAATAAAGTTTATCATCGAATTCGTAGGTTGCAAAATACCAACCAACATTTTCAATAACACAAATTTCTTCTGTTATAACCTCTTCATTATTAAGAGTTAATGTACTTAGTGCAGAATAAGTTCTACCTATTCTTTTAATCGTATTTAGAAGATATAATTTGTCTTTATATGTAAATATCCAAGGTCGTACATTACCGTCACGTATCTTTGTTACTTTACCCCATTTACATTTTACGAAATCGTAAGAAGAAATCAATAGAAATGGGATTCCAGGATATTGCCTACAAGCAACATATAATCTATTATTATATACTTTAACAGACGTTTCTGACGCTCCATTGTAATTGAATGGCATCGTCAAAAATGTATTAAAATTAACATAGTCATTGGTTCTTACTATAAGACCATTGTTTGAATTTCTTCCCTTACCAGCTGCTATCATAACAGCATTATAAAAATATCCGTCATATTCGGTAAATCCTGACACCATTTCTATAATCGCTCCTTTATTATAGTCTGATAGACTTAAAAGTCCATAGTCCTTATTAACTTTATTGACCGATTCGTATGAAAATTCACTACCATCCAGCGTACATAATTCCCAGTCAGATAATATAGATTCAGATATGTTAAATGTCCTGTGGAATTCAATAGCATTTTCGGTTTCATTTGTTATAAACATTGCATAAATATGTAATATATTACTATCATATTTATCAACAAGGATATTTGGATCCCAGCCTGTTGATTTTGCAGTATATCCCTCACATATAATATCTCCTAACTTACCCAATTCATAATGTTTTATGTTACTATCTACCAACTTACTATTGTAATCTGATATTGAAAATGAAGCCAGAACTATCTTAGATGTACTACTGTATAAATCTTCAGAAGAAACTGTATTTTGAAGGAACACAGAATATACAATACCATCAACAATTTGTATTTGTCCTTCATGACCGAAGACAGCCCCTTTTTCTGTAATAGGTATAACAGAATTTCTTGCCAACTCAGAAACATTGATTGTATTATATATTTTTTGCATTATATTCCAACTATTGTAGTCAGCCCAATTCATATATAATCCTGAATTTTGTAATAACATTTCATCAGGGATTATCATGTTTTCATTGTATGGCTTTATGTCAATACAAGGAATACCATTGTTGTTAATTTCTGTCCCAATTCTTATGTATGCAGTATCTTCTCTTAATTTATAATCTTTAATAACCGTATATCCTTCCGATGAAAGAAAATTATAGTTTTTGTCATATTGACATATTCTGACCGTATTACCATTATAATTATATACTATAATATCTTTCTTATCTAATACCGGAATATAATTGGGTATAACCCAGTTTTGTTTACTATTATCCAAAGACCCATTCGAACTTAAGTTCCCTAAAATCCAAGTATTGTTGTCGATTTTATATGGATATTTATGCTTTGTAAGTGTAAAACTTTGTATATCATTTACAAGTAGCTCTTCACCTTCTTTATAGTTTAAAAGCCCCAATAATATTACTACATAATAAGCATTATCCGGTGATGTAATTAGTATGTTATTAATACCATAATCTTTTCGTTCAATAAATTTTAAGTTTCTGTCGTAAAAGGCATAAGAAAAAGTAACTTGCTTTGTCTTATTTTTTAGAATCAATTTAATCTCGTATGTATTATTTGGTTGAATTGATATTTTGTTTGATAGTATATTGACTGTGTTATATTCAACTATCCCTTCTCCTTTTTCATTATTCGGTTTTAAATTAGCATTTATAATGGTATAGTTATCTCCTATTGAAATACTGTCATCCCATTCTTTTACGTGTATTTCCGGATACTCTTTACCCGATGTCATCTCAACACTGATTCTAATATACGTGGTCTTTTCGTCTAGATATAAATCTTCTATTAATGTATAATAAGTACTAGCTTTAATAAATTCATTATTTTCATCATATTCTGCAATTCTAATAGGGTTGTTATATTTGTTAAAAAAAGATATATGTTTGCTAGAACCAATATATATTTTACTCAATAGGAAATAATTATTAATGCTATCATCTAACCTCCCGTTTGAGTTTAAGCTTCCCAAAATCCATGTTTTATTATCAATAAATAAAGGCGTATTTTTATTTTGTAATAAAAGAAAATTAACTTCACTTACAGATATATTTTCAGTATCGTAATTTAGTAGACCTATTGATATTACTACATAATAAGCATTATCCGGTGATGTAAACTCATAATTACTAGTCTCATAATATTGGCTTCTATTGATAAATTTTAAGTTTCTGTCGTAAAAGGCATAAGCGAATGTTAATTGCTTATTAGTATCTGTTGAAAGGACTATATTATATCTTGTATTTGGTTTAATTTGTAATCTTTTGCTGGATACATTTGTTGCATTTTTTACAATATCTCCTGTTAAACTATTTATATTTCCTTGAATCAATATATTATCGGTTAATATCTCTGAGGACAATTCGCTCAGTTTCTCATCCCGTTGCTTCAGTTCTTTATCTGTCGCTGTCTTATCATAGTAATCTTGTTCCAGCTTATTGAGGTGTTCCAACATCTGTGTTCCGATGCGGGTCGCTGTATTCTGCTTGTTCGTTTTCTCGTCACGAATCTGTATAGCCAGCTGCTTTAGTTCTTCGAAAGTTTTTGTTGCCATAATATCTTCTTTTTTACGAAGTAAACTTACCGTAGTAGATTTCAAAAAGACATCAAAAAGAATACTTGTTCTTATTCTTCCAATGAGAGCCCCAAAGACGATTTCTTAAGGACGTCCCTCTTATTCTCTCGTTATATTGAATGGCATCAACAATCAATCCACAAAATTCTTCAGAATACATGTACGCCATCTGTTCCTTTAATACCATAACTGAAGCATAATACGGACGTGAGAACCATTCTCGTGGATACCTCGTTTCACCCGAAGTATAACCACCTCCCCAGCCTGGGCCTCTTTTTCGTGGAATATCCAGCCTATTTTCCTCTCGATATCTATAATCCAACACCTCAAGGTAACCTTGATTACCTCTTTTATATCCAACTCCAGTACCGCAATCCTGGTATATACCATACTCCATGAATTTGTGCTGTATGGTCGCAAAATCTGTTGATCCTGCTACATTCTCAGTAATCTGCCGATGCAAAGTATATGTATCTATTACGTGCAATCGTTCTATCTTCTCACGCCAGATATTTACCATCATCTCAGACCATGCATTCATGTATTTTAAGCGATCTTCAGGGGTGGCATTTTCTGCCATTTTCCGTTTCTTTTCTGAATCAAGACTGTGCCATCCTGTATTCATTCCATGCCATCCTCTAGCCATCCCACTCGTCCTCCTTGTAACATAAATCAGTCGGTTCTGTCAGCTCAACCATGAAATATAAGCCCGTGCATCCGGAAATGAAATACTCTCCAAGCTCACGGGCATAGATACGTGACACATTCAGGAAGGATAAATCCAAATCTTCGTAGATATACTTGTCACGGATCATGCGGGAATGGAACTGTCGGAAG
>ULWY01065694.1_pt1 | contig 12455 bp, 7 predicted proteins | sample 1960761 | NCBI WGS metagenome assembly ULWY01 (sample SAMEA4835824, study PRJEB28245) | human gut metagenome | biome: gut microbiome; material: fecal sample | place: Denmark | collected 2008
CTCCCTCAACAGGCGCAGGATTTGAAAATGACATCTGCACACTCACAGGTTCTTTCTTCTCAATTTCAGTTCCCTGCACATCGCCTTTTCCAACTTCCACTTTCTTGGCTTCCACACTCTTGGCTTCGATTTCTATGTCATTCTGATTTTTCTCTTCGTTAACCTGAGGTTCAGGCTCAATCTCTGGTTCTTCCACTTTTTTTACAACAACATGGTCATCATAAGTTGCCTTCTTTTCTTCCAGAATTTCTAATAGTTTTGCGATTTCTTTCTCCTTGTTATCCCACCAGTCCATTGTCCAGATTCTATGAAGATTCCATCCAAGACCAGTAAGCACTGAAATCTGCGCAACCTCTCTATCCTTTGTATTCGCAGACTGCTTATAAGAATCCCCATCCAACATAATTCCTAACATATACTCATCCGGATAAAACGGATTAATTACAGCCAAATCTACCTTAAACTTTGAGTTGCCTACTTCTTTCTGATATTGGTAACCAGCAGCTTCAAGTTCCGCACAAATTCTATCAAGGATTCCTTCCTCTCTTTTAGGTTTCATTTCATTATATGAAAGCTGTAATCTGCCCTTTTCCGCAAATTCCAGGAAATTTTTGAGAGATTCAACGCCCTTTGACTTTGTCCTCTTTAAATCTATCATATCGGCCGTCATGGTTGTAAATACCATCATCTCACTTCTAGCCCGTGATACAGCAACATTTAATCGCTTCCATCCACCCTCTTTATTTAGCGGACCAAAGTTCAAGGAAAGTTTTCCATCCTCGTCCGGACCAAATGCTATCGAGAATAAAATGACGTCCCTCTCATCCCCCTGCACATTTTCAAGGTTCTTAACAAATAACCTTTCCTCCCCCTCGTTAGCCCATTTGTCAAAGTCTGCATCTTTTTGAAATGCTTCCTGCAGCTTATCTTCAATGAATGCCTGCTGACTTATATTAAATGTAACAACTCCAATTGACTCCTTCTTTCGCACTTCATCCTGATATCTTCGCCTAATCTCAGCTACAATGGCATACGCTTCCCCTTCATTTACACGACCCTTTTTGCGGTCAAAGAAGCTGTCTACCTTAACCATTGTCACACGCCTCTCCCTATCATTTACAGATGGGAAGGTAAGCATAGAATTCTCATAGAATTCATGATTACTAAACGCAATCAAGCTCTCATGTCGACTTCTGTAGTGCCATTGTAAATGGGCAGAGGGCATGCCAAGTGCTAAACAATCATCAAGGATGCTGTCAAGATCTTCTATATCAAGATTATCCTCATCAACTGCATTTCCGGCAAAGAAACTGGTAGGTGGCATCTGATTAGGGTCTCCGACAATCACTGTATTTTTACCTCTCGCCAATACCCCCACTGCTTTACAGGTTGGAAGCTGCGAAGCTTCATCAAAAATAACAATATCAAATGGCTTATTATGTACGGAAATATATTGTGCAACAGAAATCGGGCTCATTAGCATACATGGGCACAATCTTGTAAGGATGTTCGGTATCTGGTCAAATAATGCTCGAATAGACATCCCCCGTCCATTACTACTGATTGCCCGTCTTAAAATATTGAGTTCTTTACTGAATTGAACAGAATCATATGCCGATGGAAGCTGATGTGTAAGCTTATAATACATCTCTTCTTTTGTTAATTCCATAAACTCGGAATCAAGCTTTTTAAACTGTTTAATTTGTTCATTAAATCCATTTCCAGTGAAGCCGTTCAACACAGGTTCATTCTCTATTACAGACATAATAATTGCATGATAAATAGAGCGCTGATATACATTTAGTACTTTTTCATGCTCCAATCCGTTGGCGTATGCTTCGCAGACAACCGTTAATCCAAGCTTCTTACACAATTCTTCTGCCTGGCGGTATACTATCCAGTCCTTAATAATTGCAGCATTTTCAACCAGTTTATTGCACAGTTCAACCCGGTTTTCAATCCAGTTTTCTTTCGTTTCCTCAAAGGATAGCTTAAGAAGTTCCACAACTGCCTTTTCTTTCTCTGACAGCACATTATAATTTTCAATTATCTTTCTTGCATCATCTGTGCAGCCTGAAAGTTTTCCAGACTGTTCCAGTTCCCAGATTCTTCCGGCAAATTGTTCCACTAACTGTAGCTGTTTCTTAACCTCTTCCCTGTAATTCACGAGTTTCTCTTCTGAGTCATAGTTTTCAACAATCTTTTTCCACTCAAAAGGAAGATTTCCAAAGTTTGATTTAAAGTCCCGCTCCATCTTTTGGTACACATCAACCTCAGCCAACAAAGCCGGTATCTGCTCTGAACTAACTGTCCTCTTTGAAAACGCCTGCAACTCATTTACAAGGTTGGCAATCGCTTTTCCTTTTCCCAGGAACTTTTTATTCGCAGCATCGTATTTATTTCGATAGATGCTCATATCCATCTGGAGAAACGTATCATTCCAGATTTCTAACAGCATATTTTTGCGTACATCAACAAGTCCCTTTTCCTTAATATAGGTAAGAGGGGTATCAAACTCTTTATCAATACTGTCGGATGCCAGGAGAAATGCCGGAATCACTTCTGCTGAAATTACACTTTGGGCGCAGGTAATGATTCCCTTCCACTCTTCCTCAGCGACTGGATTGTCAATGTTTAACAATCCAACAAATTCACCTACAGATTGCTTTAAAACTGACAATGCCGTTTTATATGCTTCAACCGTCTTCTCTAAGTCCATTTTTAATGTTTGTGTATAAACAGTCTGTCCTATGGCAGCGAGCGGATGTTCATATGGATGTCCTACGCCGCGTCCAGCGGCTACAAGCTGTGACAAGGCTCTACGCTGATTATCGAGGTCACTTTGAGTGATATTTGTGGCATATTTACTGTCAAATCTGAGTTCAACTCCTTCATCCGGAATTGTCTCATAGATATCAATTAATTCACGAAGAGATTTCCCAAATGCTCTTCTCTCATGAAGCTTCGAAACATACTCATCGAGATTTGCTCTCATCTCTCTTATATCCTGAATCTTCTTATCATATTCTGTTGTTATACCATAAACACCTATCTCCAGAACTTTCTTTAACTGATCCAGCACAGCTTTTTTAGTTGCCTTATTGGAATGTAACTCCAGACAGAAATCACCTATTCCAAGCGTTTCCAGTCTTTTTTGCACTACTTCGAGAGCCGCCATCTTTTCAGCGACAAACAGAATCGTCTGTCCTTTTGTAAGTGCATTTGCAATCATAGCAGTAATTGTCTGCGACTTCCCTGTTCCCGGAGGTCCATGAAGCACAAAGCTGACTCCGCCAGCCGCCATATTAATTGCTCTAAGCTGTGAAGAATCGACCGCAACTGGCAGGTATGCCTCATCAGAATCGACACTTTCCGGAATTCTGCAATCCCAATCTACTGCACCCTTTATCAGACTTCGCACAATATCATTTCGTTCCAGCATATCAGAATGACTATGAATATCATTCCACATAACAAACTGTGAAAACGAAAAGTTTCCAATAAAACCAACCTCAACTACATCCCATCCCGGCAAGTTAAGGACAGCATGTCTTACAATAGCGTAAATCTTTGGTAAATCTAAACCATGTTCGTCCGTTGGCAATGGATTAAGTCCTAATATTTCGATTTCATAATTCTGTTTTAAGAACTCAAGCAAAGTAATATTTAACTGCGCATCTTCGTCTCTCATACGCATCGTATATCCTTTGCTGGCTGATTTTCTCATAATATCAATCGGAAGAAGAATTAGCGGAGCATATCTTACCTCACCACCGCTCTTCTTCCCCTCTACCCATCTGAGTAATCCCAATACCAGGTAGAGCGTGCTTGCACCATTTTCTTCCAACGATGTCTTTGCCGACCGATATATCTTCGTCAGACAGGCTGTGAGTTCCTTCTCCGGATAAAACGAATGTAGTTTCTTATGTTTGCCTTCCAGTGCTATAAACTCGGAAAATGGTCCTAAATCCGTAAGTGCTTCAATTGGTATTCCTTGCCCATGAATTTCCATATTATCTGGCCTTGGAAGGACCTGAAACTCCTCACCGTCCGATAATGAATCCTCAATTATTCCCAAATTTTCAGCAAGAAGAGGTACTACCGCCTTTGTGAACCGCATATTAATGAGCATATTTCTCATACTCATATCAAGAAGTTTTCTCTCCCATTGAAGCTGCTTTGTTGCTTGCGCTTTCCCTCCAAGATTTGACAAATCAAAAGTTTCTCCAACGGTGTCCGGCGCAGAAGTAATTTCATTTTCGCTTCGATCCTGATGCTTAACGACAAACCCGGCATCTGTCATTACTCTTACTGGAAGCGGTCTGATTCCCATGCTCCTGGCCCTGGCAACATCAATTACAAATTCAAAATTTCTGTAATCAGCCACATTATTTAATGCAGCCTTAACTGCTTTATCAAAATCCGTCGAATGTCCTGCATTCATTGCAGTACATTCAACAACCAATATCTCATTGATTCCACTTGCCATTCTCTTTTCAAGGTGAGTTGGATCATCCATAATCGTATCCGAGAACGAGTCCTCAACAAGCCATACACCTGCAAAAATATGTCCATGCATCAAAACCATAATGGGGTTTAATCCCATAGCTTCTATACATGCCACATAAAGAAGTGTCATGTCCATGCAAGTTCCGAAATGCTGTTCTAATACTGCATCTGCCAATCTGATACGCTGACCAAATTCTTCAAAGCTTGACGGAGGATTTGCATAAGTAATATTCTTCTGCTGAATCGCAGCATATGCAGCCGCAGCCATCTGCTTCACTCTATTTGGATCATTAAACTGATATCCAGCCAAAGACGGATCCTTTGTCCATTTCTTCAAATACTGCGCTGCAAGTTGTATTAAACCAGTTACAACCGGATGATTTGGCATAGAAAACGCTGCTAGAATTTCCGGTGTATACTTTAATCCCGGCCACTGATCAAATGCCAATGCAACAATTTCTTTCTCCTCAGAAATAAGAACCTCGTTTTCAAAATAAACCGCAACTTTTATTAAGCATGTAATTCTTTCCGTCAGTGTTACAAGATAATCCCCATTTACCCTGACTTTTAGGTTCTTCAAGCATACTTCTCCACCCGCTCTGACTTTTTCCACGCCAACTTCAAATGGAGCAACCAGATTCGTATCTGAAGTCACTCTGATTAACAAATTGTCGATATCTTTATCTGTTGTATTTTTAAGCACTACCTCACGAACTATTTCAACTCCATGCTGCTGCATTGCGTAGTTCATGACATCATCTATTTCAAATGATAATTGGAGCCCGTTTGGTTTGGAATGATTCATCATATTCATACCTATTTTCTGAATCAATGAGGCATCTGCCGGGAGCCATTCCACACTATAAAGCGATTCTTTATTGAGCCATTTCGCCGCCTCATGTTCCTTCAACACAAGATTTCCACTTACAATCTCGCACCAAAAGCAATCCATCGACAAATGAAACTCCGGATAATCATACTCAATCGTATCAATTCGTTCTCCAACTGATATTTCAGTATCAAGTTCCTCCATGATTTCACGCTTTAAAGCTTCCTGTGGTGTTTCCCCTGCTTCGATTTTTCCTCCAGGAAACTCCCAACCACCTTTGAAATCACCATATCCACGCTGAGTTGCAAAAATGATTGTTTCACCACTCTCATTAACAGCCTTTATTACTGCTGCAACTACTCTTACTGTTTTCATATACTCCTCCGATTAAGAATTTACAATATACTCATAGATATCTTCCCGCACCGGTACATCAAGAATCCATTCTATTTCAACAGCAGATTTTTCTGTATTTGGCATTGTAAATTCTTTGGTATTTCCACTTGCCGTCATATGCCCAAGATAATAGAATTCTTTCGAAATCTTGTCATCTTTGTTTTTGCGCACAAAAAGTTCCACTTGAATCCCACGTTCTTTTGCTTTAAGAAAGTTCTGCACATCTTCTGACTGTAGGCTCCTTCCAGACTTGGAAATTGCAATCAAACGATCTCTAAATCCCGGCACAAAATGATCTTCGTACTTTGTGGTATCGCTAATATCTTCTGCCTTGTCATAATTGATAAATACAGGAAATGTTTTCGTCTGCTTATCATACTTATAACCACCAATATTTAATGGCACCTCATTTTGTTCCCAGTTCAAAAGACGACAGACATCCTCATAGGTATATTTCTGATATAAAACCAAGTCTGTCTGGTCATACGTATTTTTATAATCCCTTTCATACCGACTAATACCAAATTCTACAAGTTCTTCAAGTATTTCGTTGAACTCATCATTAGACATCATCTGCATAAATGACTTCGTCGGCTTGTAATCAGTTCCTTCCTCCTCAATAAATATGCACTGAGAATATGTCTTCTTGCTTGCCCCTGCAGGGAATTCATTTGTCATAACATTTACAATGTTTTTCTTCTGCTCCTGGCTAATATCTTTTCCATACCCCTTCATATCCTCTGACAGGCCTGCAAATAAACCAAGTTTTGACAAACCATGAGCATATGCAAGCATTCTCTTCAACATCTGAAGTTCCTGAATTCGTTTTCCATTTGCTAATTTTTTCGACACAAATTCAATTACTTTTTCCTCATCCTGGGATAAACGAACCTTATATCCTTTCTCATATTTCACTAAGAACTTGTAATACGATCCGAGGCTATTATTATCAAAGATTCTGATAACATCCATCTCTCCATAATTATCAAAATCACGTAATCTAGGGATTCTGCCAAGTTTATTCTTTAGATTTGTGTAATTTTCCCGGATGAGTTTAATATCACTAAAGTTTGCATTATCTACTGATGCAAAGATTCTCTTTCTACTAATCTCATCAAAATGTACTGTAGATGCTCCGGGAATAACCCTTCCACCCTCCATAATATATCTACGAATATTGTCTTTATTGTAAGTTCTGTCTCCAGATAATGCAATTGGAATCATAAAATTATTGTTGTAGTTTCCAATAAAATCAAGAATCACCACATATTCTTTTCCATTTGCTTTTCTAAGTCCTCGTCCAAGCTGCTGAATAAAAACAATTGGTGACTGTGTTGGTCTAAGCATAATAACTTGATTTACTTCAACGATATCAACACCTTCATTTAAGATTTCAACCGAAAATATGTAATCTAACGGCTGATTATCTTCTGTTGCTTCTTCCTCATTCATTGCAAGTCTCTCAAATGCATTCTGTCTCTCCTGTTCAGAAGCACTTCCATTTAAAGCAATTGTACGAAATTTCTGCCCTGTTGAAGGGTTCATCATCTGATTAAATTTTGCAGATAATTCCTCTGTTTCTTTGATACTGCTACAGAAAATCAGTCCTTTTACCTTATCTCCACTATATCCGTAATAATCAGCCTGATGAATGATATGTTTTACTCTCTCATCACTCGTAAGCGTTGAAAAATCTCGACTTGTTTCCTCATTATCTCCAATAATTGCTAAATCGGTGATTCCAAAATAATGGAATGGACAGAGAAGATTTTCTTCCATTGCCTGCTGCAATCGAATTTCATAAGCAATCTGATAATTGAAAAGTTCATAGACATTTCTACCTTCCACATTATCATCACGCTTATCTGGAGTTGCTGTCATTCCAAGCCAAAGCTTTGGTGTAAAATGTTTCATCACTTTTTGATATGTATCCGCTGGAACATGGTGCGCTTCATCCAAAATAATGCAATCAAATGTATCTTTCTCATACTGAAGCAAATGTTCATCACGATTTAATGTCTGAACTGTCGCAAAAACATAGTCCGCATCATATTCATGATATCCAGCTCCTACTAAACCCATAGAAACTGACTTTGCAAACACTTTTCCATAGGACTTCTTCGTCTGTCTTGCTAATTGTCCTCGATGGACCAAGAACAGAACCCTCTTAAAGCCCAATTCTCTCATTGCAAAAGCAGATGCATAAGTCTTTCCAGTACCAGTAGCAGAAATTAACAATGCTCTATCTTCTCCTGCATCTAATATCTTCTTCAAATTCGTAATAAATCCAACCTGCATACTGTTTGGCTGCAGCTTATACTTTTCAATGGAAGTAATTTCTTCCTGTTTTGCAACTTCCCTTTGATGTTTTATGATTTTATAGCGTTCACTATAATTCTCATAGAACTCATCAAAAGACAATGCATAGCTCGAGTTCCATAATTCATGGAACTCCGCAACGATCTCCTTTGCTACTTCACCTTGTTCCGTTGAAATCAGTTTTGTATTCCATTCACGGTTACTCGTGAGGGCTGCACTCGTAATATTGGAACTACCGATAATAATACGGTAAATTTCATCTTTTCTGAAAATGTATCCTTTTGTATGGAATCCTTCATCGGCACTTTCGACATCATACATTTTAAGCGTGATATTTGAAAGTTCATTGAGTTTTTTCAAAGCCCTTGGCTCACTGAAATTCAGATAGTTTGTAGTTAGAATTTCACCCTTGATATTTCTTTTTTCCAGTTCCTTCAATGTCTGAAGAAGTGGCGTAATTCCACTCATTGTAATGAATGCTACACTTATTTGAAATCCATCACATACCAAAAGTTCATCCTCAATGGATGAGAGCACTTTTTTGCCTTCTTTATGATTATTTGATACAAACTGTGGTCGATATACATTACTCGAAACAACGGAACCATCAATATATGCTGTTTCAAACCCTAATCGTATTTCATCAATATTGCTCATTTGTTCCACCCCGTTATTTCTTTTCCACAAATTCTAAAAAAATCTTCTCCGCAAATCCGCCTCTTTCGTCCGCCTTCTTTGCCCTCAGCGCTTCCAGTTCTTCTAACGAATACCCTCTTGCAACACAAATAGCCCGTAAAACTTCAAGCACATCTGCCATTTCTTCCAGATTCTTATCAATCTGATACTCTGCCACCTCTTCATTTAACTTTGCCTCAAGTGCAGTGAGATACTCATCATCTGACAAAATATGTGTTTTACAGGTTTTCCCGTCTGCCTCAATAATCCCTGGAATTTTATCCCGCACTAACTTGTTATATACCTTCATCAAATCCCCCTATCCAAGATTCCAAATCTCGTAGCCTTGTCTTCTTGCCGAATCATATACCGGACGCATATTTTTATTCAAAATTGTATAAAATTCTTCTCTTGAATTTCCTTTTCGGTAAAGCTCCTGATTTGCCCAAATCGAATGCAAATTATCCCTGTAGCAAGCTTCATATAATTTATGAATTCCAGGCTTTTCATACAGCTGCTCATATAAAATAAGCTGATTATCTGCAAATTTATCAAAAAACGACTCCCATTTTGGCAGCTTATTACTTTTCTTAGAATTCCATGAGGAATCCATCGGCATAAGATTCCAGAGTTCATCATTCATGACAAATGACCATGGAATAAAATGGTCCAGTTCATATTTTTCTGTATCGATTGGCTCACCCTTAAATACATCTTTTATGGGTGCCACTTCCATGACAGCGTCCCACAGCTTTCTTGCATTGAGCAGCTTACGCATTTTTTCATCTGCGGGAGCAAGTTTATATACCAGTCCCGGGACTTCCGGATTATTATTCTGCAACCACTTAATCTTTTCAAACTGAATCCAGCCGAGAATATTAACGGTATTGTCCCGAATCATCTGAACCCAGCTATCATGAAAGGTAAGAACCCTTTTCAACCCTTTTTCATCATTAAACGTATACGGCAATAAGATTTCTGACTGGCTTAATCTGTTGTAATATGCCATCATTCTTCCGGCACTACTATCTAGATTAATTTTCTCCGTTCCCCGATTTGCGAATCCTGACAGAGATTTGTATGGAACATTCTTTGTAAGCTCTTTTTTGTAAGCGCTAAGTTCTTTATCCTCCGAAAGCTCATGTAACTTATTGATAATCTGAATTTCATCTGCATTATTCGGAAGCTGACTTAATTTCTCCAATCGCAATACTGCCTTTTCAAGATTGTCCTTAATAACCCCTTCCCCATAGATTCCACTTAAATGGATGTGATACTCAAGAACCGGATACCAGGCATTTGAAATCATCTTGTTGATTATTTCATCGTAGGTAGCTTCTGTCTTATTCGCAGATATCAGCTGCACAATTGCCTCAAGCCAATAAAATTTATAGCAATATGAAGGGGAATTCATCATTTTGGAAAATCCCTCTATATCCAACGTATTATAGTATTTTCTATCAATTATCAAATCAGCCATGGTTTGCCTTTCGTAGACCCATTTTCCTGCAAATTCTACTGTTGTCAAATCTCCCACGCATTAGTTTTCATAAAAATCTGCAACTTACCATTATTGTAGTCTTTTATCCGACTAGTTTCAAGGAATTTCATAAATATACAAAAATCGACATCAAACTCATCTTTGAATTCAATGCCGATTTTCACATACTGTTTCATTTCACTTTCCTTCTCCCTTCTATTAATTTACCAATTTCGTTACATACACAGTCATACTCATTATATCCTAGTAATATCATCTTATCTTTAAGTTTTGCAAGTGATTCCTCAAATCTCTCTATGTCTCTCTTCGGCACTTTACAAAATATGATGCAAAATTGTGAATCCCTTTTTGTCATCTCTTTTTTAAATTTCATAGACACCTTATTCTGATCAAATATTGAATCTGCTAAATAAGAATTATGGTCAACATATGCATATAATTTTGTAAATGGTGAAAAACTACTTATTTTCCAAAAATTTTTCATTATCATCGCCTTCGCTTCTACTCTTTCCTTCCGATATCAGCTTAACGTACTGAAAACAATCTGTCATTGAACTAGTAGTTTAAAAGATACTCCCATAAACGAACAATATCCCCGTCAATGACGAGAACATCTCCAATGCACTACTTTTGTCGGTTGCAACTAAATTAAAAGAGCCATTCCAGAAGGCTTTCCGCTTCGCCTCTCTTAGGATGACTCTATAATATCAATTTACAAGTCCATTAATCTCCCCTTGTATTTCGAATCTTTGTTCTTTTCTTTAACTATTATATTGATCTGCCAGCCGTTTGATTTCAGCCTTTATTTCTTCTACTAACTTCTCTGGTCCGACAATCTGAGCTCCTTCTCCCAATGCCATAATCCAATGTATAAAATGATTGCTTGCTGCCACCTTTACGATGACCTTGAAATGTTCATCATCCACTTTTATCATTCTTACATCTTTGCCAAATCGGTCAATCATAACTCCGGCAAGATTATTGACGCAGAGGATTTCAACTGTCTGCTCTTCTCCATCAAACATGTTAAACATTTTCTTTGCATAAGCTGCCATATCTACTTCTTTGAATTTGTATCTGCCCTCACGCTTAATCTTTTCCACCTTGACATGAAGCATCTTATCCACCCGATAATGTTTTATCATATCTCCACTCGAATCATAACCCACAAGATAGTAGTTTTCATCATCCCAGGAAAGTCCCCATGGACTGATAACATACCTCGCTCCATCCTTACGCAGTTCCGGCTCTTTCTTTACATTCCACTGAAAATACTGAAATGATATCTTTAAATTCTGTGAAATTGCATTATGAATTGCATCCACATTTTCCATAATATCGTTGTTCATGGCTTTTACACGTCCTGCCACATAAACCTGACGCTGAAGTTTTGATGCATCCTGCTTACTTGCCAGACGTTCTATCTTTTTGATCAGTTCATTGGATTTTTTCTCTGTGATAAATTTTGCCGATGCCACAGAATCCGCCAATAGCTTTAGCTCTGCAATTTCAAAATCTCTGTTCACCACCTGATAGTGATAGGTCTTTCCATACTGAGTCTTCTTGATTTTGATTCCAAAATCGTCAAGCTGAGCAATATCGTCGTAGAGACTTTTTCTCTCCGCTGTTACATTATTAGCTGCCAGCTTATCTATAATTTCCTGCAATGTGATATCATGCTCTGCATCCGTATTCTCCAATAGTATCTTTGCCAGATATAGAATCTTGAGTTTCTGGTTGCTTCTTGCACCACGCCTTTGAACCTCTTCTTTTACTTCCACATCCTCCGACATAAAAACACCCCCGACACACCTTGATATCTGTATTATATCAAAGCTGTCGATAGTTTGGTAGTACATAATATCGGTCTTGTAATTTACTGTTCTCCTTGTTGCTTATCACTCTAATACCCTTTAGTCCTCTATGCCAAACATGAGATACGCATATATATTTCCTCTGAACTCACTTGGAATCTCTCCCTGTCTGTCGATTATATCCTCTATTGTTTTGAATTCATTTTTGCGCAAATACTCTAACGTCTTCTCGCGCACCTTTAAAGTCTCTATGCTTTTTATTCGTTCTTCTGCCGGGACTTTGTAAACTATTTTTTCGACATATTATGATTCCTCCTTAACCTTCGTGAATATAAGACTCATGATCATTGAATCTATATTCTTCAAAATTTTTTCTTTCCTTACAATTTGGACACCAAATATATTTGTGATG
>ULWY01042704.1_pt1 | contig 12452 bp, 10 predicted proteins | sample 1960761 | NCBI WGS metagenome assembly ULWY01 (sample SAMEA4835824, study PRJEB28245) | human gut metagenome | biome: gut microbiome; material: fecal sample | place: Denmark | collected 2008
AGGCATCGACATAGGACTTGTAAACAAATATTACGACCTTTCTCTTACCGGAGACAAAATGGCCGCATGACCATTACAGCAAGCTCACCGTAAAAGCCAACGACTGTCTTGGTTGTGGCCACTGCGACAGCCGCTGTCCGTTCGGGGTAAAACAGCAGGAGAAAATGAGCCTGATATCCGATTATTTTGACGCAAAAAGGAGTTGAAAATCATGATCGAAAATGTACTTGAAAGAAAGCATGCATCGCTTTCGGTAAAAATCACCGTAAAGACCCTGGTCGCGGCGCTCGTCGTCGCGCTTGCGGTAACACTTCCGCAGATAGCCCACATAGCCTTCGGTCAGAAAGCCGGAGTCACTCTGCTTCCGATGTATCTGCCGGTCCTGCTCGGCGGCTGTCTTATGGGCGCCGGATGGGGCATCGGCATAGGACTTGCCTCCCCGCTTGTGAGCTTTATCATCACCTCGGCGGCAGGCAGCGCCATGCCCGCCGCGGCAAGACTGCCCTTTATGATGGCTGAGCTTGCCGTGTTTGCAGCCGTGTGCGGTCTTTTCGGGAACAAGATAAAGAAGAATGCATGGTTCACCTTCCCCGCCGTCATCCTTGCCGAGGTGTGCGGCAGAGCGTTCTTTATGCTTTCCGTGCTTGCTCTCCGCAATGTGACCTCGCTTTCCGCAGGCATGATATGGAGTCAGATAAAGACAGGCTGGATCGGACTTGTGCTGAATGCGGTTATCGTACCGCTGTCGGTAGTCGGACTTAGCCGTCTGCTCGGTAAGAACGATGACTGATATCGAGCTTGCGCGAAAAAGCCTTGAGGGACACACGCTGGCGCTCTGCCGCGGCGGAAATGTTGTGACGAGTGACAAGCGCGGCGTGGCTCCGATGGTGGACTTCATACGCGAAGGACGCGACCTTAAGGGGTATTCCGCCGCCGACCGTGTGGTCGGCAAAGCCGCGGCAGTTCTCTTCATAAAAGCCGGCGTGAAGGAAATACACGCGCTGACGCTTTCGGAGAGCGCCCGCGACCTGCTGGCGGCGCACGGCGTCAAGGCAACGTGGGAAACGCTGACCGACCGCATAATGAACCGCGCAGGGGACGGTCCCTGCCCGATGGAGAGCGCCGTATCCGGAACGGACGACATAGCCGAAGCGTTCGGACTGATAGCGGCAAAGCTCGACGCAATGCGAGGGGCGAATAAGTAAGCAAAAAGGGCGTTAAAAAACTCAATTTGAGTTTTTTAACGCCCTTTTTTTATCTTTGGGAAATCAGCGCGCCGCCTATGTATTCGCCGAAAACTCGCCTTCCGTAGGCATTCAAATGAGTTCCGTCATATAAATAAGCATGGCTGTTTATTGAGTTTATACCCATTCCGCCGTACCCGTCTATCACAGGAAGATTGAATTCATTTGCAACCTTTCGCATTGCGGATACATACTCCGGCAGTGTCGTGCCATTTTTGTTCGTATATTTTTCCGCGCCTGTCGCGTTCCACATGCGGTATATCGGAACAGATATGAATATTCTGATCTTGGGATACCGTTCAAGTATTTTTCTCACCGTATACCGCAAGGCTCCGCACACGGTGGCTCTGCTGTCATCATCGGTCGGATCGTCCAACGGAACGCCGCCCGCAAAATCGTTGGTGCCGTAATGTATAACGATCATATCGACATTATCAAAGTCTATACCGCGCAGCTTTTCAAGCTGATCGGCAAAGTATTTTTCACCCTTGGCAGCCTCTTGCTCCTGCCGGGAGTACGAGGCGCTTGATATTGCATCGGCAATTGCATACATGGAAAACGCCGAGTATCCCTCTGTCGGGTGGGTGCTCATGCGGCAGCCGCCAAAGCCTATATTATAGACATCTTCTCCGGTGAATTCCGCTGTATACGCAGCCACCGACGTACTGTCGCGGGTCATTCCGAATATACTGTCGCCGAAAAACACCACCGTTTTCCCGGACAGCACCGGCTTTGCGATGTCAATGTCGAGATTGGAGCTTCCGACCTTGATATCGGAAGCAAGCGAACGTTGCGTCACATTGACCTCGGTTATTTCTTCATTAACGGTAACAATAGCATCTGCCGAATGCGTTGTCACTCTTAGAAAAGCAAAATCGTTCCAAAAATAATATGCAATGTCGGAGGTATCCCATGTCACAGTATTACCGCTGACCTCAAGCGTACCGTATGCGCTTCCATCACGTATGTCTGCGACCGTTTTTCCCACATTACCTGGTGCATTCTTTTCCTTTCCGTAGAGCGCAAACACGAGTGCGGTATCAAAATCCTTTTTTTCCGGGTCCGCAACGCGTATAACATCGCCTTTTTTTACCGGTATAAAGCCAGATACACCGACACCTGCCGCGCTACGCTCCGCGCCGTTGCCGCCGAGAGCGCACTCCTGCCTGTATCCAACGCCATCCAAAGGCATATCCGATCCATCCACGGACATAGGCAAAAGGTTCACATACGCAGGTACCGTTACATCGGTGCGCTCGATAATATCGGGTATATCGATCGTCAGTGCCGCCGATCCGTCGTAAACACCGCTGACCGCGCCGGTAAAGCTCAGCGGATACCGATTTTGGGGAAGCGTTTCCGGCGTAGTACCGCCGGACCATGTGCATGAAGTCATAAAAAGCGTGGCAATAACGGCAATTGCCAATACTGTTTGTGCCATTTTACGTCTCTGTGTCATAATTGATCCTCTTATCTTGTGTTTTATTGCGATTATTATAACACATTTTGACCGAAATTTCAACGTTTATTTTGACGCTCTTTTACGCCAAAGAAAAAGCCTATGTCCTGTGCCTGTAAAGGCTGACGGGTATCGGCTCTGTATTTTCGCATCCGGCTTTGCAGGCGCCGGCGTTTGATCCTTCGGCGTCTTTTCCATAAGATACATATTGTGAATTATATATGTCACCGGCGGGAGCTGCGATGCATCCCACGCAATGCCGGGATAAAAAAGCAAAAAAATTTTGCAGGACCTATTGACAAATCCGATTTGGAGTGATATAATACGTTCAATCAACATACCAAACCACTCTGTTGGTGGCATTGGACATGACATAACGGAGGAAAAATCAATGTCACGCATTTATACTTCGGCAGACCAGCTTATAGGTCACACACCGCTGCTTGAACTCACTCATATCGAAAAGAAATTCGGACTCAACGCCAAAATACTTGCCAAGCTCGAATATTTCAATCCCGCCGGCTCGGTCAAGGACCGTATCGCCAAAGCGATGATAGACGACGCCGAGTCACGCGGGCTTCTGCATGAAGGCTCGGTGATAATCGAACCCACCTCCGGCAACACCGGCATAGGACTTGCATCCGTAGCCGCCGCACGCGGCTACCGCATAATCATAGTAATGCCCGAAACCATGTCGGTAGAACGCCGCCAGATAATGAAAGCTTACGGCGCGGAGCTTGTGCTGACCGAGGGCGCCAAGGGCATGAAGGGCGCCATCGCCAAGGCAGAGGAGCTTGCCAAGGATATCCCCGGCGGCTTTATTCCCGGTCAGTTTGTGAACCCCGCCAATCCCCGTGCGCACTTTGAGCGCACCGGACCCGAGATCTACGAGGACACCGACGGCGCCGTTGATATTTTTGTTGCCGGCGTAGGCACGGGCGGAACTATCACGGGCATCGGCAAATACCTTAAATCCCAAAAGCCCGACGTCAAGGTCGTGGCGGTGGAGCCTGCGACCTCCGCAGTGCTTTCGACCGGCGTAGCCGGACCGCACAAGATACAGGGCATCGGCGCGGGATTCGTACCCGATGTACTTGACACAAAGGTCTACGATGAGATCATTCCCGTTGCAAACGAGGATGCCTTTGCAGGCGGCAAGCTGGTAGGCAAAAACGAGGGCGTGCTTGTGGGTATTTCATCCGGCGCGGCGCTGTGGGCGGCTGTCGAGCTTGCAAAGCGCCCCGAAAACGCGGGAAAGAACATTGTCGTCCTCTTCCCCGACACAGGCGACCGTTACCTCTCCACTCCGCTGTTTGCGGACTGAGAGAAAGCCGCGATGAAGATACTTGTCGCAATGAGCGGCGGCGTTGATTCCAGCGTCGCCGCCGGGCTTTTCAAAGACGCCGGGAATGAATGCATCGGCTGTACGATGAAGCTTTACAGCAACGAGGACGCAGGGATATCACGCTCGCACACCTGCTGTTCGCTTGACGACGTAGAGGATGCGCGCAGCGTTGCGTACCGGCTCGGAATGCCGTACTATGTTTTTAATTTCTCCGATGATTTCAGGGAAAAGGTCATAGATAAATTCGTTGACAGCTACCTTGAGGGCATGACGCCCAACCCCTGCATCGACTGCAACAGATATATGAAGTTCGGTAAGCTGTATGAGCGCGCAAAAATACTGGGTTGCGATCACATTGCGACCGGGCACTATGCGCGCATAGAGTACAGCGGCGGCAGGTATCTTCTCAAAAAGGCTGTTGATCCCGCAAAGGATCAGAGCTATGTTCTTTACTCCATGACGCAGGATGAGCTGGCGCACACGCTGTTCCCCCTCGGCGGCATGACAAAAACCGAGGCTCGCCGCATTGCAGCCGGGCAGGGCTTTTTTAATGCGGACAAGCCGGACAGTCAGGACATCTGCTTTGTTTCGGACGGTGATTACGCACGTGTGATCGAGCTTCACACCGGAAAAGCCGCGGAGCCGGGCGATTTTGTTGACAGCAGCGGCAGGGTCCTCGGCAGGCACAGCGGCATCATACGCTACACCGTAGGTCAGCACAAGGGACTTGGGATCCCGCTGCCGGGAAAAAGATACATCATCGCCGTGCGCAGCGCCGACAACACGGTAGTGCTCGGCGAAGGTGCGGAGCTTTACAGCTCCGAGGCTTTGGTGGGCGATGTGAACTGGATATCCGGCGAGGCGCCGTCCTCTCCCCTGCACTGCAATGTGAAGATACGCTACCGCCAGCCGGAGCAACCCGCAACGGTCACGCCGGGTCCCGACGGCAGAGTGACGGTCACATTTGACGAGCCGCAGAGGGCGATAACTCCGGGGCAGGCGGCGGTATTTTACGATGGGGACAACGTGCTTGGCGGCGGCGTTATCCTGAATAAAACGAAAGCAGGTGAGCGATCTTGATATCAACACGCGGAAGATACGCGATACGTGTAATGCTCGATCTTGCCGAGCACCGCGGCGGGTACATACCGATGCGCGACGTGGCGGTGCGGCAGGAGATATCCCAGAAATATCTTGAAAAGATCATGCCCGACCTTACAAAGCACGGCTTTGTTGAGGGCACTCACGGCAAGGGAGGCGGATACCGCCTTTGCCTTGAGCCGGAGGACTGCACGGTGGGAGCGATACTGCGCGCGACCGAGGGCGATCTTGCGCCAGTCGCGTGTCTGAGCTGTAACGCAGCGCCATGCTCGCGCGCGCCGTTCTGCCGCACACTGCCGATGTGGAAGAAATATTATGATATGACGCTTGATTTTTTTGACGGTATAACGCTTGCGGAGCTTCTTTGCAATCCCTCCGCGGGCGACTATGTTATATGATCTCACCCTACGGGGCGCCGAAAAGCTCGTTTTGAGCTTTCCGGCGCCCGTTTTTATGAACGCGCTGTAAATTCGAAACCTTTTGCCGAAAAGTGCTTGACAAATGTGTCGGTAGGCTATAAACCAATATTGTCGGTAGCCTGCCGACACACAAAAAACAGTGAGGTGAAGCATAATGAACGAGCTTATCATCCGGCTCCGAACACGAGGGATTCACGATAACAGTCAAGTCGGCAGACCTATGGGAGATCCATTGCGAGTTCGTCAACAAAAGCAACGAGTTGCTCATTTTCGACCCGAACCCTGTGGTATCTACCGACGGAAAGACGGTAAAGCCGCAAAAAGAAGTAGCCGAGCAGCCGTCGTTTATGGTCGTCTCCGATGCCAAAGGAAAAACCGACATCACCATTGACATAAGCGGTTACGAGCTCGACCCGGAAAAGCTATACCGCTTTGAATTCACTCTGACTCCCTCCGGCAACTCCGAAAAGCATTACACCGCGTATATCGACCTTAAAATATGCACGGTATATCCGTTCAGCGACAACGAGCTCGTGCTTGACCGGTCGATATATCAGGACGGCAGATTTTCATCCATCATGCTGCCGACGAGGAACGGTGAGCGTATACGTTTTCTCGTCTCGGGCGGCATGCTTTACACGACCGATATCGGCTACGGCGCATACACATGTGCGGGAGAGCTGACACCGGTAAGCCTCAGCGAATACGATCCCTCCGATATACTTTTCGATCTCGTATGGGCTGACGGCAATACGCCCGTAAGGCTGAAAAAAAGCACCGTGCGCGCATTCCGCTGCATAAACGAAGCCAACGACCGCACATATTTTCTGCTTGAACAGGAAAACGGCGATGTTTTCGTAACGATCGGATATACACGTTCAGACTGCCTGATAAGGTGCATTTACACTACAAAATCGAACGGTAAGGTCATTCTCGGGTAACGGATAAACCCCAACCACTAAAGGTCTGCCGCGCTACTGCGCGGCAGACCTTTGGGATTTTTTATTTATTCATTTACCTGAAAGTACGCTGTGATAGTCACGCCTGCGCTGAACTCATAGCGCGAGCCGTTCTGGTCGAGCGAACCGGAGGTCACCTTGTACCCCGCAAAGACCTTGCCCTCGTCCGCGACCGGTGTTACGTGAAGCACGCCGTTGCTGTCGGTAGTCAGTTCAAGTCTGCCGCCCACGGCTTTGAGGATGAGTTTCCGCTCGCTGCTTGCCGTGCAGCGCAGTGTCATTCCGCCGGTCCCCTCAAGCACGATATTGACAGGGCATGTCCTTGCCGCCATGATCGCGTATTTGCGCTGGTACTGCGTCATATGCGTACAGCTTACTGCACGCGTATACTGCATCTTTACACCGTTTGCATTTCCGCTCGTGTTGTATTCCTTGCCCTCAACGGTGTTGTCCTCACACGCAAGACCGATAACGCCGGTGAACTGGAAGAAGTAACCGTTGCCCGCGTAGTTGGCATCGACCGTGATCTTATTGCCGCGCACCGTGAGATTCTCTATGCGGTTTTTGGCAAGACGGTAGCCGGTGGAGGTATATGCGGTCTCGGTATACCAGTTCGTGTACAGGGCGCCGGTCTCGTAGGTCGCATCAAAATCGTATGTATTTGATGTGGCTATGACCGCGGCGCGCATTTTTGATGCGGTGCCGAAGATGAATTCATTATTTTCGATAACGGTATTGACAGACCCTATGCAGGCAAACTTTTTGGCGTAATAAGCCGACACCATCGTACCGTTTTTATTTTTGACGTTGACCTTTATATCCGAATTCTTTGAGACGATGTTTATCTGTCCCGGCACTGCGTCGGGCGACACGCTGTTATCGCGGTTTGAGATGAACGTGTTACCGCTTATCTCGACATCGCTGTATCCGGGGTATCTGATGGCAGAGCAACGACAGTTATCAAACACGCACCCGGTGATCTTAATGCCGGTAACGGCTGACTTATACGACTGTCCGTGATGTCCTATCGCATATGTTGGAGCGTCAAAGCGGTCGCTTTTGCCGAAATAGCAGTTGCTTATCTCAACATCGGAGCAGAAGAAATACTCGCCGGCATCAAATTTTATTGCGGGATTATCGCCCGCGCCTATCGCGCCGGGATGAGTCTGCTCGACCTGTATGACCTCTGCCGTTGTGTTGTTGCTACCGTAGTTGTAGCCCGCGAACATACATTCGGTTATACGCACGTTTTTGCATCCGGTGACCTGAATGGCGTGATTGTTGGGGCAGTCCTTGAGTATGACATTTTTAAGAAGGATATCCTCGGCGCAGCACCAGACGAAGCACCGCACCTTGCCCTGCATATCCAGCACGCCGCCGGTTATCTCAAAATCCGAGCAACCGTTACGTCCGTAGCCGTGAAGCTCATTGTTAAGGAACAAATCCCCGCTGCCCGCCGTGCGCAGCACCGCAAAATCACCGCGCGTATAGGCATTCTGGGCGCCAGACTTTGAAAAATCCTTGGTGTAATCGCGCACAAGTCCCTCAAGCCTTAAGCGTATACCCTGTTTGAGTCGTATCTGGGATATGACGTAAAGTCCGCGCGGGATGTACACGGTACCGCCGTTCGGGAGCGAATCTATTGCCGCCTGTATCGCCTCGGTCGTGCTCATTTTGCTGGACGAGGTGAAATCCTTCACGTTTACGGAATTTTCGACCGGCTTATATTCGCCCTCAAAGTATATCGTTCCGGAGGGGTCGCAGGTAACGGTTATCTCAAAATCCTCGCCGTATGTATTCTTCACCTTTACGGCAGCGGTACCCGCGCCGGTGGCGGTAAGCTGGATCTCACGGTCCATCACGCGCGCCTCAACGACAGAGGGATCTGCCGATTCGGCGATAAAGGGCGTGCATCCGCCAAGATCGTCTCTTGTCAGCGAGCGCGTGACGCCGATTATCGCGCTCAGGTCCACGGTCGTCTCCGGGACCGTCGTTTCGTCATCCGGCACCTTTTCGCCGTTGCAGGAGGAGAGCACCAATGCCGACATGAGCGCAAGCGCCGCAAGCAATATAAACAGGGTCTTCTTTTTCATTTTTCTGTTCGATCCTTTTCGGTCATGCCGTTACGCAGGCGCAACGGCAGTTATTATACGATTTATATTGTACCATCGCACGTGTATTTTGTCAACCCCGGAGCGTTAAAATGCACAAAAAGGCTTGACAACTCCGCCGGAATATGATATAATAATAATGTATATTTATGTCTTGATAAAAGGCCGGAGAAAGGGATCGAATATTTCAAAAATGATACGCTACGAAGAGAAAAACTATGAATTCATCGTTGTGGGCGGAGGTATGTCCGGGCTTTGCGCCGCGATAACCGCCGCACGTCACGGCACGCGCACGGCGCTGGTACACGCGCGTCCGGTGCTGGGCGGCAATGCCTCAAGCGAGATAAGGATACATATCTCGGGCGCCGACCAGAGCCTTAAGCAGCCCGACTACGCCGAGGGCGGTCTCGTGTATGAGCTTATGTCCGAAAACAAGGCGCACAACGACACCTTCAACTATTCATACTGGGACACCGTGCTGTTTGAAAAAGCCAAGGCGGAAAAGCTGCTTGACGTTTACTTCAACACCGTTATGTACGATGTTGAGACCGCCGACGACCGCATTACTGCGATACGCTGCTTCCAGGAAACGACCGAGATGAGATACCGCCTGACGGCTCCCATTTTTGCCGACTGCACCGGCAACGGCACGCTCGGCTTCTTTGCCGGCGCGGAATTCAAGCAGGGCAGCGAATCGAAGTACGAATACGGCGAGCCGCACGCTCCCGAAAAAGCCAACAACGAGCGCATGGGCAACACCATCCTCATGAAGGCTGTGAACATGGGACATCCCGTAAAATTCACGCCCCCCTCATTCGCCAAAAAGCTGACTGAGCATCAGCTTCGCTACCGCGTACATTCAAAGACGATGAAGGTCGATGCGAGCATGGCTCCCGACCCCGAGGAATGGCTCCGCCTTTCCGCATGCAGTTGTGCGGCGGTAGACTACGGCTACTGGTGGCTTGAGCTTATGGGCGACGGCGAGGATATAATCCTTGATTACGAGACGATACGCGACGATCTTTATGCATATGCCTACGGCATTTGGGACCACATAAAGAACGGCGGAGACCACGGCGCGGAAAACTACGCGCTCCAGTGGGTGGGAGCGCTGCCCGGAATGCGCGAGAGCCGCCGCCTTATGGGCGACTATGTTCTCACCGAAAGCGACATACTTGAGCACCGCATGTTTGACGACGCGGTGGCATACGGCGGCTGGTGCGTGGACCTGCACGCGGCGCACGGTCTGCTTGACTTTGACCTGCTCCCATCCGACTGCCATCACTTCCTCGGCGTTTACACTATCCCTTACCGTTCCTACTACTCCAAGAATATAAAGAACCTCTACATGGCTGGACGCGACATAAGCACCTCAAAGCTCGGACTTGCCTCAACGCGCATCATCGGTTGCTGCGCCATAGGCGGCGAGGCAGTGGGCAAGGCGGCGTCGCTCTGCCGCAAGTACGGCTGTGAGCCGCGCGGTCTTGCGCCGCATATACGCGAGCTGCAGCAGATGATACTGCGCGACGACGGCTATCTGCCCAACGTAAAGAACACCGATGACGCAGACATGGCGCTTCGCGCAAGTGTCAGTGCGACATCGAGCATTGCCGGCGGCGAGCCTGCGAACGTTATCAACGGCGTATCGCGCAAGATCGGCGAGGATCAGAATGCCTGGATATCCGACGGCATTGCAGACGGCGGCGAGGCGCTGACGCTCACCCTTGACGGCACACACGTTGTGTCCGAGGTTGACCTTACCTTTGACTCCAACTTTGCATATCCCATCCGTGTCACCATGTCCGCCAACCGCCAGGCGCAGCAGCGCATAGGCGTTGCGCCCGAGCTTGTTCGCGACTATGACGTGATACAGAAGCTTGACGGCAAGGAGGTCGGCAGGACCGAGGTACGCGGAAACTATCAGCGTCACAACGCGGTCGCCCTCAATCCCACCGGTTGCAACGAGATCGAGATCCGCTTTATCGCCACCAACGGCGCACCCTCGGTCAAGGTCTACGAAGTAAGAGTATACTGATAAGGTCTGCCTTCCGGCTTCCGGAGTCTTATATACGCAAAAGCATTTCCGGGGGCGCTCCCAATAAATGAAACGCCCCCGGAAAATACTCAGGAATACATACCGTTCTTCTTCATATAATCGTAGATCAGCTTGCCGTGCTCCTGCTCTTCCTTTTGTATACGGTTCAGAATACTGCGGTATTCCGGCTGTCCGAATTCAAAAATGCAGGTGTCGTAAAGGTGCGAGGCATGCTTTTCGGTCGCAAGGAGGTCGGAGCAGATAAAAGTGTCGCATTTTTTGCCCTCGGCATCGGTATTTGCCGCCTCAACTGCGGGCGCTGTGCCTGCCGCGGCAAGCGTGGGCGTACCGCCGGCGGAGATCTCGTTTATAACACGCAAATGCTCAGATTCAACACCGCCGATGTAATTCAGCAGTCCGGAAAGCCCACTGTCGTGTGCGCTTTCGGCATGCTTGCGGTATTTGTCAATACAAAGCTGCTCCTGGTCCTTGAGGTCCTTAAGAAGTCCGGTCTCTTTTTGTGTAAGTTGCATTTCAATTCGCCTTCCTGTTATTTTATTGCGCTGTGGCGCAACAGTATTATTCCCGCCGCATGCGCAAAAATACCACCGAAAGGAACAAAATACATAAATGAAGAAAAAATATCTTATTGCGGCTCTGCTTGCCGCAATACTTCTCCTCTCGCTTTTTGCCTGCAATAAGACGGACGACCCGCAAAAAACCGAAAAGATCACGCTCGATCTTTCCGCGTACAAGGTTGTGCGTCCGGAAAAGGCGTCTGCACGTCTGCGCACCGCAGCCATAGAGGTGCGGCGCTCGCTTTACGCCTTTAATGCCGACGCCGCCATTGAGGAGGACTGGCTCCCGCCGGATACCGCTCCCGACGATGCGGCGTATGAGATACTCATCGGCGCCACGAACCGTCCGCAGTCCGCAGAGGCGCTCAACGCCGCGGGTGAGAACGGCTCGGCGCAGTACGTGATCGCCGTTATCGGCAACAAGATAGTGATAAACGGCACGAACGAGGACGCCGTGATACTCGGAGCCGAATATTTTATCAATAGCATCATCCCCACTGCCGCCGAGGGCGGGAAGCTGGAGCTTGACGCCGGGTACAGGCATATGAGCGATCCGCTTGCCGTTGCCAACGTGGTCGAGGGCGGAAAATGCACATATACCGTTGTCTACCGCGAGGGACTTGACAGCACGGCAAAAGCCTCGGACACCTCCGACAGGATGGATTACGTCGTTTTCAAGGCGAACGAGATACGCGAGATGTTCGCATCCCACCTCGGCGAGAAGCCCGCTATCTCCGACGACTGGGTAAAGCCCGGAACAGACACCTCCGCCATGCGCGAAATACTCGTAGGCAGTGTTGACCGCGCGGAGTACGGAGAATTTCTTTCCACTCTGGCATACAATGAATACGGATATACCGTAAAGGGAAGCAAGATAATCATTGCGGGCTGGAGCGACACAGATGTGGGGCTTGCGGCTGATATGTTCCTGAAGAACATTGACGGGCTTATCGGCTCCGATGCCTCGACCCTCTCGCTTATCGACGGCTCAAGATATGTCGCCAAGGTAGCAGCCGAGCGCTACACCGACTTCCCCGCCTACACCGGCGGGAACCTTGCGGGACTTTACGACGCGGGCTACGGCAACCTTGAATTCTACTACACCGACACAACGCCGGAAGAATACCGCGCGTATATCTCCATGCTTGACGGCAAAGGCTTTGTGCGCCATATGGAGAACACGATAGGCTCCCACCTCTAC
>ULWY01030488.1_pt1 | contig 12362 bp, 8 predicted proteins | sample 1960761 | NCBI WGS metagenome assembly ULWY01 (sample SAMEA4835824, study PRJEB28245) | human gut metagenome | biome: gut microbiome; material: fecal sample | place: Denmark | collected 2008
GATGCAAAGGTAGAGCTTTTGCATATTCCCTCCAAACATTCCACGCACTTTTTTGAACATTTTTTTGAACGTATTTTCTAAAGAACTCATTCACAGATATGTTTTATAACATGTTTTTCGGGGATTGTTGGGAAAATGTAACGGTGCGAAAGGCGGAATCGGGTGGATTCGAATGCAATGACGAAAAGAAAAGGGAGAAATTATTTGCGTTTGTTTGCATTTCAAAAGGAAATTACAGAAAAGCCGCACCGGAAGAGGCGATGCAATACAATGAAGGTCCCCATATAATAATGTGAAGCCTTCCGCATCGAAAAGAGAAGGGGAAGCATCTGCGCGACGCCTCCCCTCCCATACATCGAATTTATTAGAAATTTAAACAATTCCTTGTGCCATCATGGCTTTTGCCACTTTCATGAAGCCGGCGACGTTCGCGCCCTTCACATAGTTGATGTATCCGTCGGGCTCGGTACCATATTTGACACATGCCTCGTGGATATTCTTCATGATGCTCTTCAGACGTTCGTCCACTTCCTCCTTGGTCCAACCCAACTTGATGGAGTTCTGGGTCATCTCCAGACCGGATACCGACACACCGCCGGCATTGGCTGCCTTACCCGGAGCATACAGAATCTTCGCTTCCTGGAACACGCGGATGGCTTCGGGAGTGGAAGGCATGTTCGCACCTTCGGAGACGGCAATCACACCGTTGGCAACCAACTGACGGGCATGGTCGCCGTTCAATTCGTTCTGTGTAGCGGAAGGCAACGCGATGTCGGCCTTCTCACCCCAAGGCTTCGCACCGGCAACGTACTTGCAACCGTATTTCTCGGCGTACTCGCGGATACGGCCGCGGTAGAGATTCTTCAACTCCATGATGTAGTCGAGCTTCTCGCGGTCGATGCCGTCGGGGTCATAGATGTAGCCGTCGGAGTCGGACATGGTGACTACCTTGCCACCCAGCTCGAGCACCTTCTCGGCTGTATATTGTGCCACGTTTCCGGAACCGGAAATGAGGCAGACTTTGCCTTTCAAATCCTCGCCGCGGGTCTTCAGCATCTCCTGCAAGAAGTAGATGTTGCCGTAGCCGGTTGCCTCGGGACGAATCAGCGAACCGCCGAACTCCAATCCCTTGCCGGTCAACGTACCGGTAAACTCGCGGGTCAGCTTCTTGTACATGCCGAACATGTAGCCTACCTCGCGTCCGCCGACACCGATGTCGCCGGCAGGTACGTCGGTCTCGGGACCGATGTGGCGCCACAACTCCAGCATGAATGCCTGGCAGAAACGCATCACTTCCGCATTGGACTTGCCGCGCGGGGAAAAGTCGGAACCGCCCTTGCCGCCACCCATCGGAAGCGTGGTCAGCGAGTTCTTGAACGTCTGCTCGAAAGCAAGGAACTTCAAGATACCCAGGTTCACCGAAGCGTGGAAACGAATACCGCCCTTGTACGGACCGATGGCGTTGTTGTGCTGCACACGGTAGCCCATGTTCGTACGGATGTTGCCTTCATCGTCCACCCAGGTCACACGGAACTGGTAGACGCGGTCGGGAATGCACAGGCGCTCCACCAGATTTACCTTGTCAAATTCGGGATGCTTGTTGTACTCCTCTTCAATCGTACTCAATACTTCTTCTACCGCCTGGTGGTATTCAGGCTCGTTCGGGAATCGTCTCTTCAAATCCTCTAATACGTTAGCTGCATTCATAAAGCTTACTTACTTTTACTAATAACCTTATATATGATTTTCTCGTTTACGGTGCAAAAGTATATATTCTCCCGAATATAGAAAACATTTTCGCAACTATTTTCGCAAAAAATCTATCAAATTTACATTTTAACCACTAAAAGTACAACAAACAGTAAACAATCGGGTGCAAACAACGGACAAATGACAGCCGACGGACCGCCCGCCGACGCCTCTACTTCCAACTTCTCCACACCGGGATGCCGACCAGCACCGCGGACAGCACCAGCGAGACCACCAGCGGACCGTCGATCTTCGCACCGGACGTCAGCACGACGAAGCACAGGGCGACCCACAACAGCACGAAGCACACGGACTGCGAACGGGACAAACGTTTTCTCATAGCTCTTTTCTTCATTTGGGATAAAACAAAGGGAGCTGCCGCAAGACTTGCCTTCCGCTTGCAGCAGCCCCCGGGATTCAATAGTCAACGGACTCACGCACCCAGGATGGTGCAGACCTCACGCTTCTTCTTGTCGACAATCGCGTCGATGACCGCAACGGCGGTGATGTTGACGATGTCGCGCACGGAGCTTTCGAAGTCGGTGAAGTGGATGGGCTTGTTCAGACCCATCTGAATCGGGCCGATCATCTCCGTCTCGCTCATGGCCTGGATGAGCTGGTAGGCGGAGTTCGCCGAGCTGAGGTTCGGGAACACCAGCGTGTTCACCTCCTTGTCCTTCAGACGCGTGAAGGGGTACTTCGCATCACGCAGCTCGCGGTTCATCGCGAAGTTCACCTGCATCTCGCCGTCGATGGCAAGGTCGGGATAATGCTTCTGCATGTAGTCCACCGCCTCGTGAACCGTCGCAGGACTGCCCGTGGTGTCGGAACCGAAGTTCGAATACGAGAGCATCGCCATCACCGGCGTCCGGTTGAAGAATTCCACCGTCCGACGTGCCAGACGGGCGATGTCGATGAGCGTTGCCGTGTCGGGATGACGGTTGATGAGCGTGTCCGCCAGGAAGTAGGTGCCCTTCTTCGAGTTGAGGATGTGCATCGTGCCGAAATGCTTGAACTCCGGCTGGATGCCGATGACCTCCTTCGCCACCTTGATGGTGTTCGAGTAACGGGTGTACAGGCCGGTGATGAACGCGTCCGCCTCGCCCGTCTCGACCATCATCATGCCGAAGTAGTTGCGCTCGAACATCTTGTCGTTCGCCTCCTCGAAGGTCATGCCCTCGCGGCCGCGCTTCTCCGCCAGGATGCGGGCATACCGCTCGCGGCGCTCCGTCTGGCAGTCGTGGCGCAGGTTGACGACCTCGATGCCCTCCAGGCTGACGTCAAGCTCCTTGGCAAGCTTGGCTATGCGCTCCTCGTTGCCCAGCAGGATGGGGTAACAGATGCCTTCCGCCTTTGCCTCGACGGCCGCCTTCAGCATGTGGGGGTGCGTACCCTCGGCGAAGACCACGCGCTGCGGGTCGCGGCGTGCCGTGTCGTACAACTGACGGGTGAGCTTGCTCTCCTGACCCATGAGCTCGCGCAGGTGGGTCTTGTAGGCGTTCCAGTCGGTGATTTCCCGACGGGCGACACCCGACTCGATGGCGGCTTTTGCCACGGCGACGGACACCTCGGTGATGAGACGCGGGTCGACGGGCTTCGGGATGAAGTAGTCGGGACCGAAGGTGAAGTTGTTCACGTGATAGGCGACGTTCACCACGTCGGGCACGGGCTGTTTCGCCAGGTTGGCGATGGCGTAGACGGCGGCAAGCTTCATCTCCTCGTTGATGGCGGTGGCGTGGGTGTCAAGCGCGCCGCGGAAGATGTAGGGGAAGCCGATGACGTTGTTTATCTGGTTGGGATAGTCGGAGCGTCCGGTGGAGATGAGCACGTCGGGACGGGAAGCCTTGGCATCCTCGTAGGAGATTTCCGGCGTCGGGTTCGCCAGGGCAAAGACGATGGGATTCTCCGCCATGCTGCGCACCATGTCCTGCGTCAGCACGTTGCCCTTCGACAGGCCGAGGAAGACGTCTGCCCCGCGGATGGCCTCAGCCAGGGTATGCACGTCGCGGCGGTCGGTGGCAAAGAGGCGCTTCGTCTCGTTCAGGTTCTCGCGGTCGGAGGTTATCACGCCCTTGCTGTCGAGCATGAGGATGTTCTCCTTGCGCGCACCCAGGGCGACGTAGAGCTTCGTGCAGGAGATGGCGGACGCCCCGGCGCCGTTGACCACGATGCGGACGTCCTCGATGCGCTTGCCTGCCACCTCGAGGGCGTTGAGCAGTCCCGCGGCGGAGATGATGGCGGTGCCGTGCTGGTCGTCGTGCATCACGGGGATGTCCAGCTCCTCTTTCAGCCGACGCTCGATTTCAAAGCACTCCGGCGCCTTGATGTCCTCGAGGTTGATGCCGCCGAAGGTGGGTGCAATCGCCTTGACTGCCGCGATGAACTTCTCGGGGTCCTTCTCGTCGATTTCGATGTCGAACACGTCGATGCCGGCGTATATCTTGAAGAGCAGTCCCTTGCCCTCCATCACCGGCTTGCCGCTGAGCGCGCCGATGTCGCCCAGACCGAGCACCGCCGTGCCGTTGGAGATGACTGCCACGAGATTGCCTTTGTCCGTATAGTCGTACGCCGTGTGGGGGTCCTTCTCAATTTCGAGACAGGGCTCGGCGACGCCCGGCGAATAGGCGAGCGACAGGTCGGTCTGCGTACGGTAGGGTTTGGTGGGAACTACTTCAATCTTTCCGGGCCTTCCTTGTGAATGATAGAGCAAGGCCGCTTCTCTCGTTATCTTTACCATAATAATATGTATTTAGTGATTCCGTTTAACTAGTTGTAGCAAAGGTAGGAAGAATATTACAATGTGCGCGTCTGTCCATCGTTTTTAACGTGATTTTGATATTTCGAACACAAGCAAGGGAGAACGCGCAAGGCGACATCGGCTGAACAAAAAACAGACGGACGCCGCAGCCTGTCAGCCACGACGCCCGTCCCAAAAATTCCAACATTACATTTTGTCATACTCAGATGCCCTCGTCCGTGTCATCGCTGCTGCCACCACCGGAAGGCTTTCCTCCGTCCTCCGCCGATGTGCCGCCGGTGTTGCCCGACGTCGCGGTGGCGTCCGCCTTCTGCCCGATGACCTCGCGCTTGTAGTGTGTCACCTCGGTGTTGGCGTAGTCGATGAAGGAGGCATAATCCTGCTCGCCCTCGATGAGCGCCAGGGCGTTGACCCACTTCACCAGCGTACGGTAGGCCTCATCGGACGCCCGGCGAGCCTTCTTCAGCGCGCCGACGGGTTGCAGCATCCGCTCCTGCGTGCGCTGTGCGGTGAAGGTGCGCACCTGCTCGTTGGCGTCCTTCAGCGCGGTGACGAACGGGGTGAGCGAGAGGGTGCTGACCTGTGTGGCATACTTCCCTTCGAGGTCGGTGACGAAGTTGATGAGCAACCCCGTCTCCTTGTCGAGCTGGTCGGTCGTGGAGATGCCGTAGTCGATGATGTGCTGGTTGAGGACCCGGGCAGCCGCCGCCATCGCTTCGTCGGGGAGGTTGAGGAAGCCCTTCACCGCCTTCTTGTAGCCGTTGTAGAGAGCGTCGCGCAGCCGGTCCGCCTCCATGATGTCGTCGGTCAGCAGACTCTTCTGCGAGAGTTTCAGCGCGTCATCCTCGGCAGCGAGAGCTGTCTTGAGGGCGGCGAGTTGGGCGGAAGCCTTGGTTTTCAACTGTGCATTTTTCTCGGCATTAGCCAAGATGTTGCTTACGTAGAGATAGTGCGCACCATTGTTCATGCGCTCCAATGTGATGTTTTTGAGTTCCATCATACACAAACTATTTTTATGATTAATACTAGGTGCAGGCGTCGTGCCTGCATCGGAACAGGCACGAAATTACAGAAGTTTTCATAATTATTCCCATTTCTTAGGAGGAATTTTTTCGCGGACGTTATATTTCAGTCCTTTTTGCCCGGAAAGATGTTAAGAAACATGTTTTCCGCGTCCGTTTGGTTTCTCGGGACGCTGGAAATGTCGTATCCAGGACCAAACTATTTTCCGCGACGCTGGAAACGTCGTATCCAAGACCAAAATGTTTCGCGGGACGCTGGAAATGCCGTATCCAGCGCCAAAGTGTTTCCAAAGGTTAAGGATACGCTATATCTAGCTTCAAAATGTTTTGAAAGGTTAAAGAAACGTCGTATCCAGGCTCAAAACATTTTGCGGGAAGGTTTTGTCGTCCGTTTCTCGTTTGAACGGCCTTCGAACGGTGTTCATGTCGGGTGTTTCTTGCCTGACGGGGAGCATAAGGAAGGGGGCAGCCCCTTATTGTGGACTGCCCCCGTTCGCTAGTGAATGATAATTATGTTTGTGTGATGCTTGCAGGAGAAGTTATCAACGACGCAATGTAAATTCAGTTGTACCGCTCTTCAATGCGCCTACCGTTGTAGTGGCAGAATATGTACCCCAATATTCATAGCTGAAAGTTATTTGCGTATTGTCATTATAATCAGAGAAGTCCTCCAAATCTAAAGTTATACCTCCTCGGTCATCTTTTATTTGATAAGTTTCTGTATGGTTACCCATTGTAACAGAAACAGACGAACCACGATCAATATAACCAGTCCGAATCCTCAATCGCAAATCAAATGTAGTCACCTCCGGATTCGTAAAGCTCAACAACTCATGTTCCGCGAACAAGTCGCTCGACACCTTAATCTGCGTAGCACTCTCTGCGACATTCGACAAGAAATGGAACTCAAAGGTGCGATTGGCTTCATACTGCGCTTGCGTGATGGTAGCCACATAGTCGAACGAAGAATTTTCGTGCAAGCGGACAGGCAGACGGTTCTTCTCAACATCGGGATAGATGGTCTTCTTGATGGGTTCGATGTAGAACTCCAAGGGGAAGACTGACTGCGGAAGATTCTCCGGCAATTGAAGCGTGACGGTTTGCGGAGTTCCTGCCTCTGCATCAATCAGGGGGATACAGCTCGACGTAAACTCGAACGGCGTACGCACATTGACAGTAACCCGACGGGACAATCCTTCGTCACTAATCACAATGAACTCCTGTGTTTGCATGGAGGCAGGCAACGGATCAGCCGGAATGATGGTTATCGTTCCGTCCTCATTGCATCTGATTTCCCGTACAGCCTCATGATTATAGCCGCCTTCATCGTCTCCGTCAACCGGCACGGCTTTCACATGGTCGTTTGCCGGCTTTCCGCCAATCGTGTAATTGTAGTTCAGGGTATATTCGTCCGTTGATACCAGCATGATGTGGAGCTTGTCGACACTCAACTCACGTCCTACATTGTCCTCGATGCGGTTTACCTCGCTGACTTCGACAGAAGCTGAAATGTTGTTGGACGCTGCCGCGTTCATGGCTTCCTCAATGCTATCATATCCCTTGCTCTCCACGTTGCCTATAATCACACGATAGGCAAAGTTGCGATACAAATTGAGGTAGGAAGTAACGCCCGTAGTCGCATCGCTGCTGACAATGTCCAGCTTATAATAACATGTAGCCCCATTGAAGTCTGCTTTCACAAGGATATAGACCGGAGCATCCGAATCATCCTGATTGCGTTCGTACACATATTTGGGTTCTAGCGTGAATTCGTCCGCTACGGGTGCACTCTCATCTATCTCTCCACAAGTGACACCGGGATACCGCTCATTGTTTTCACGGAAGGTTGCATACACATCATCCGCTCCGTCCAGTCCCTCGAACGTCGCAAAGCCACTGCCCGTGTATGGAGCCACGGTTCCTTCGTTGGTTTCATTTACAAGGGCATAACCTAAAAGCGTAAAGTCCTCGTTTCTGCCCTCACCTTTCGTAACACTGATCTTGGCAAAGTTGCGCACCAGCTTGACAGTCTCCAACTTCGTATTTTTCGTAATGCCATCCTTGACTGTCAAATGTCCCCAATAAGCATCCACACCGTCCTTCACGGTCAGGTTGCTAAAGATGCTTACTGCATTCGCCGCCGGGGAATACGTACCGAACGTAACATCTCCCAAGACGAAATGCAAAGAAACATCCGCGTCAGACTTCGGCAAATTGACCGTATAAGTGCCCTGGTTGCCCTCAAAACTGTTTACGGTCGCCACCTGGTTGGCTATAAAGAATCCGTTTTCATCGAAGACCAACACACGCATCGGCATCTGCATTACGTCCTGAGGTTGGTCGCCCAAAGCACGGGAAGCCACAACCGGTTCCGGAATCGTAACCGTAAATTGATACTCATCCGGTTGCAGCGTCGGTGAACTCACCAATTCGTCCTGCTGACAAGCTGTTGCCAGCAAGAGCATCAACATACTTATATAGGTATATATCTTTTTCATAACTTATTTCATTTTATAAGTTTATCGCATCGGTTCATCACCCCATACGAATTGCGTATCGGAACCACCCTTCTCACTCATCTTTTCATTGCCCCAATACCATACATCGTAAACGCAGCGGACAGCATAATCATCTCCATCGCTATCATGGAAACCGATAGCGGAAGGGTCTATATAACTTCCTCCCCAACCACCTTCACGATAACCATTATCATAATAACGACCCGAAGAGGCAAAATATTGTCCATTGAACAACGCTGGTATCACACCACGATTAGATAAGCTAACAATATATTCTATTTCAGCTTCTGTCGGAACACGCCAACGACCAGCAGGATAACCATTTTCCTGATAAGAAGCACAACGTCTCTGAGCTTCTGTATAGGATATATCATAGGTCACTCCCCATGAAGACGCAATCTTAAATGCAGGAGCAATTACATTATCTACTTCTGTTTGCCTTGTTGGATAATAGTGGGTCAACTTCTTACCCTTAGAATCAGATTTTTTCGATAAAAATGACAAATTATTAACAGAAGAAGAACGCGGGTCTCCAATAGCATACTCACTACCCTCTATATCAAAAGATGTAATATAAATGGTATATTGATTCAGGTTCGAATTTGATGAAGAACTAGTACTTGGATTATTAACACCACCTAAGCTATTATTATCATCATCATAAACAGAACCAGAAGACTCACCATATACAAAACGATTATTTGCTCCGTTCTTATTATAATCTCCCACGATATAAATTGCAGGATACTGTATAATTTTCCAAGTAGCATCCAATCCTTCATCGTTCCAAACTTCAACCGTGATTGTGTCAGGAACATAGTCTTCTGTAGTTACAGGATGGGTAAATATCAACTCATCGTCATTCCATGTAAGCGAGAAGCCTTCACTCTGAATTTCCTCCGGAGTATCCAATGTCACAGTACTTGTATGACTACCCTGCGTATCTGAATTGTAATTCGGATAAGTAACCTTCGTTATCTGAGTTTTACCCATCGTCAGTGCACTGCTGCTGACATAAGGCATCCTCAGCTCATTGGTATTATTCATGACCGATGTATACTCTTCCAACACCAAATATTTATAATTGTTCATGTCGGCAGAAATATCCATGTCAAACCAGTCATAGATGATGAAGTCTGCGTTCAGCGTAACTGCCTCACGAGGATTCATGCTACCCAGAACGCTCACATTGACATTTACCTTATAATATTTGTTGCGATCCAGCAAGGCAGGAGTGTCCTCACTTCCGGTAATGGGCACACGGTAGTAGTAGTTGACAGGTTCATCACCAGTGGCTGTCTTCATGTTCCAAGGAACACAAAGAATCAGATAAGAATCCTTTCTATCCGTCGTAGTGAGCGGGTTCGGATAAGAGTAGAAAGGCACATGCTTCGTTCCATCCTGTGTGTAGGCACGATGCATACGGGTCACGTAATCTTCAGCCGCGACCTCATAATCACCTGCCAGGTTCGTAGCCTGTACACCGTAAACCATTGTCACACTCATATCCTCCAAGATAGGAGTGTATTCCACACCGTTCTCGACAATCTTATCTTCCACAGTCGGGAACAAAGCCACCTTTGCCATGGCGCGTTTCAGTGAAACCTTGCCCGGAGTCTCTCTTGACACGGTAACCGATGCCTCACCATCCATCAGGAGGGATTCTTCTATCTCGCCGTTTGGCTCATATCCGTCTTTCCACGTGGTCCGTATGCGTTTGGCCTGCAACTCGGCTATTTTCATACCGACGGCAGAAGCATCATTAACGTCTGCATAATAAGCACGTCCATTGGCTATGACATATATATAATAGGAGTTACCAAAAGACACCGCAGTATCAGCGAGCTTCACACGCAGCTCATTTCCGACAGGCTCCAAACCTGTTTGTGCGTAGATACATTGTCCGCCGGCATCATTGAAGAAAAAGACATCAGCCGAAGTGACCTTATTCTCATTATACTCATCCACACCCGGAGAGCGTGAAGGCTGAACAGCCGTAGCTTCCAGATTCAGCACCCACGTATTTTCATCACCCGCCAACGGGCCATTGTCAAAATCTTCCTGGCAGGCACACAAGCAACCCAGTGCCACAAGCACCGTACAAGCAATCGTATAAATTCTAAGTTTCATGGTGTTTATCTGCTTTGAAGTAATGTAAATCGGTTAATCTCGTCCGTTGAACCCGGCTGAATGGTCTTACCCGGGTCAGTCAAATCGAGTTCATAGGTTTTTCCGGCAATATCGGCAAATACCCGGAGCACCGCCTCATGACGTTCATCTGATGCGGGGTCGGTGACTTCAATCTGAAGGGTTTGCGTCACGGGTTTACCCTCTGCATACGCCGGTCCGGAAGTCGGCGTTACAAATCGGAATGCATTTACATCACCTTCCAGATAAGCACGCCACAGAGTACCACTGGGGGCATTGATGACGAACTTCAACTCCGCAGTACGAATCGGATTCATCCATACGGTGTTCTCATCGCCTGCTACTCCCAGTTGGTAGTATGTTTCTTTGGTCCATCCTTCACTCATGTAGCTCAGCACATCCTTAAAGTCAATATTGATAGGAGCATCTTCCCAATCGAGAACTTCGTATTCCAGCTTCCAGTCATTCTGCTTCAGCGTAAGGGTGATGTTGATGAAAGCATTGCGGAGGATTTGTGACAAACCGTTGCCGCCACCCATCTCCGTTAACGGGAATGTTTTCTGCTTCCCGTTCCAAGTAGCTTGCAGCGCATATCCGCCTTCGGGAGCTGTGCTCTCATAGAAATAGCCCAATGCAGTCGAAGCTGTCGCATCCATAGGTGCAGACACGGTGACATCGCCCAAAGCCAAATCCACGGAACCGTTGTCGTTGGGCGTATAGTTCATATCATAGCTTGTCGGGAACAGATACGTGTTTGCAGCTCCCACCTTTACCAGACGGATGCCTGTAATCTGTTGCTCTGCCCCCGTCTGGTTGATAAAGTTGACTCTCGCTTTGGCAACCACGCGCTGCATCTCAATCACGAGCTGTTGGTTTTTATTCCCTTCGATTTTCAATGAACACTTGGCAGCGGCAGGCAGGTGTCTCCCGGCTGTCTCGTCAATCAGCGTTCCGGGCACCTCATCCAAAAGGGTTGCTTCGAGTTCTTCCAAATCGGGCGTTCCGCTGAAGTCTCCACCAAAGCTTTCCTCGTTGGCAATGGCATAGAAGTCATACGTGTGTCCGGCATAGAGGTCGCCGAAGGTCACGGTTGCGGAGATTTCATTGGCCTGAAACTCGCGTTCGTAGTTGAAACGGATTTCACTCGTCGCCTGATCGACCACAAGGACACGCAGATGCTTCATGCCTTCGCCCGTCTCCAGATTGGAGTCCGTTGTACCATTGGCACGTGTCGTAAACGTCAGCGTCACGCTCGCCTTGTCAGCCACGGCGTAATCTTCCTTGATGCAGGAGGTCAGGCAGCAGGCCAGCAGCAGGAGCATTGCGCCGGTGTATTTCAATAAATTGTTTCTCATAAGGCTTGTTCCTTTCTGCATATAGTTATTCCCAGCCGGGAGTTACATCCTCGATGTACCAGGCAGGTAGTTTGATTTCAATGTTAGTTTGCTTAAAGTTGATGGCAATCGGCAGGTTGGCTTCTTGCCGGATGACATCGCGGGTGATGTCGTTCTCCATGATGTAGTCATAGAGCGATGTTTCCACCAGGAGTTCATCGTCGGGACCATACAGACGAAGCAGGTGCTGGCTCAGGTCGGCATCCAGTGCCCCGTTGGCATCCATACGGAAGACAGGTATCTCGCCCGTGGTGTAGCAGCCCAGTTCCGTGTTCCACTCCAGTGCCGGAACCAGTGTCTCCTTTTCGTCATTGACCTTGTTTGTCAGTGATGTCTGTGCGTTGGCATTCTCAATCACCAGACGGAGCGGCATGCCTTCGTCAGGCGACGGCCATCCGTTCACCTCCACGCTCAGGTTGATGTGCGAACTGCGGAGCGTCACGGTGTCGCGGTTCATCACGCCATCACCGGAAGCGACGAAAAACTCCGATTGTCCCAAGTAGTTGTGGTCATGTGTGGCCACCTCATTGTTTCCTCCTCCCCAGTCGGGATTCTGGATAAATATACGGTCAAAGTCGGCAGCGTTCATGTCTGTCAACTCCGTATTGTCGCCGGCATTACCCACGGCAACCACCTTGTAGCGTACACCGGCAGGCAGCTTGAACGACGGTTTGGCAAAGTTCGAAAGTTCGTCCTTGTTGTATTGGCGGCTGCTCAGTAAGTGCCCGCCCTCATCGAAAACATACAGGTCTACCTTACTCATGTATTGATA
>ULWY01100172.1_pt1 | contig 12359 bp, 10 predicted proteins | sample 1960761 | NCBI WGS metagenome assembly ULWY01 (sample SAMEA4835824, study PRJEB28245) | human gut metagenome | biome: gut microbiome; material: fecal sample | place: Denmark | collected 2008
GTGTTTTTGTTTGCACTCTCAATCGGCAGATTTAGATGGATGCATAAAAACATCCTTATGAGAATTTGCCTTTAGCCGTCCTTTTGTTATTGGTGGGCCATCAGGGACTCTGAACCCCGTTTGCGCGTATGTTTGTACAGACTTCGCAGTTTCTGCTGGCGCAAACCAATTCAAGCCCTTGCGGGCTTGAGGGGGTTCGAGTGTTACAAAACAGCAACAAAAAAGCAACCCGAAGGCGCACCTGCGATAAAGCAGGTAGCCCATGGGCGGTGCTTGGGGAGACGGCATGGCAGATTGATTCTGCCGTGCCGTTTTTCTGTTTTCACTTGTTTTGTTTGTGCTTTTGCGCATTTTTGCGCAACTTGCTATCGTTACGATACTTTTGCTCACGCCGACACGGATTTCAGGGTGTCGGCGCTTTTATGTTTTATGTGGTGTTCGTTACCCGTTTACCCGGATGTTCGATCAGCGGTGTCTCCCGCGTAAACTCTTGTTCTGTTTCTGCCGGATTTCAGGTGTTCCTGAAACAGTCGTTCCATTTCCTCCGGGTCAGAGGGATAGATGATGCCGACACCGGAATAGTAGATGTCGATGTCCTGATGCCGCACGCCGTCGATCTTCCTCGCTTCATGTACCACGATCCTTGAAACAAAGCGGTGGACAAGCTCGGGTGTCAACACGGTCGGCTCTGTGACCGACTTCACCATGCGGATGAACTTTCCGATCCCTTCGGTCTGTTCCTCGGATGCCGCGAGCTCGGCTTTCATAGCTTCGACATCGGTTTTCTTTTCCGACTGTTCGGCTTCATATCCGGCAGAGAGTGTTCGGAATCGCTCGTCGGATATTTTGCCGGAAACATTGTCCTCGTACAGTCTGCGAAACAGCAGATCAAGTTCGGCGATCCGTTTCTCCGCCTTTTCCAGCTCGCGCTTCTTCCGTGCCTGTTCCTTTTTCTGTTCATCCAATGACCGGTTTTGCAACTCTTCAGCAAAGCGATTTTCAAATGTTCTTACATACCAGAACACGCGGCGCATACTTTCAAGCACCGCTTTCTGTATATAGACATCGCGGATGAAATGAGCGGTACATTTGCCCTTGGTCTTTCGTGCGGACGAGCAGGTGAACCAGTTCTGCTCCGGTCTGAAGTTTTTCGCCGTACAGAAATAGAGTTTTTCACCGCAGTCGGCGCAGAACACCATGCCGGAAAACAGGCTTTGCTTCCCCTCACGGGTCGGTCTGCGTTTGTTTTTACGGAGCTCCTGAACCTGCTCAAATGTGGCACGGTCAATGATGGCGGGATGAGTGTCGGGAAAGACTTTCCAATCCTCTTTCGGGCGGTCGATTTTCTTTTTGTTTTTGAAGGACTTTGTGGTAGAGCGAAAATTGACAGTGTCGCCCGTGTATTCCTGCCGCTCCAGCATATCTGCGACGGCGGTCTGTACCCACCTGCCCGGGACAGTCGGCTGTGACGGGAAGCAATAGCCCAAGGCATTGAAATGCTCGGCGGGGGTCGGTATCCCTTCGGCTGTCAGTCTGTCGGCGATCTGCGTCGGCCCGAAGCCCTGCATACAGAGATCGAATACCTTTCTTACCACCTCCGCTGCTTCCTCATCGACGATCCATTTTGCTTTGTCTTCCGGGTTCTTCAGATAACCGTATGGTGGAGTCGTCGACAGCGGAACGCCGGATTCGCCTTTGCTGCGGAATACTGCCCGAACCTTTTGTGAGGTGTTCTTGGCGTGCATTTCATTGAACCAGTCCTGCACGGGCAGAAAGTCGCTCAGCCCTTTTGCGGAATCGATGTTGTCCATAATGGCGATATAACGCACGCCCATGCGGTCAAATTCTTCTTCCAGCAGTTGCCCGACGACCAACCGATTTCTGCCGAGCCTTGAATGATCTTTTACGATCAGGGTGCCGACCTTACCCGCCTCGGCAAGCTCCATGAACTCCATAAAAGCGGGACGGGCAAAATTTGTGCCGGACCATCCGTCATCGACAAAAAATCTTGTGTTTTGAAATCCGTTTTCTTTTGCGTAACGCGCAAGTATATTCTTCTGATTGGTAATGGAATTGCTCTCGCCCTCCGATTCGTCGTCTCTGGAGAGACGGCAATAGAGCGCGGTGATCTTCGTATCCGACATCGGTGTATTTTTCATTTTCATTGACTCCTTTCGTTCCGATCGGTTTGTCGGATGCGGCGAATTGCAGATTTACTTATGATTGTGTATTTGCCACGCGCTTGACGGTGTCCGCTACCGTTTCTTCGGTTTTCCCCTCAAAGCAGGAACGGACATGAAGCACGGTCGTGCCGAAATTCATATCGAAATCCATTCTGTTAAAACGGTCCATGCGACGGAAGTATGCGATGCGCTCGTCCCGCGACAGCTTCATCAGCGCCTCGGTTTCCTCATCTACCGCACAAAGCAGTTTTTCCATTTTGGGAGAGCCGTCAAGCAGCCATATTTCACCGCGACGGTCAAGCCACACGCGATAGTGCATCTTCATACGCAGGCGGGTCAACCATCCGGCGTTCCGATACTCCGGCGTTTCTTCAAAGTGGTCGATGGCATAGCGTTCAAGCTCTGCCTGCTTTCTTTTTTTGCTTCCCGTTCGTCGCGTATGACCTTCCATTCCTCATCGGTGACGCCCTTGGGCTTGGAATCTGTTAATAGTCGTATGAACTGACAAAAGCGTTCCTTCACTTGCATATGACCTCCTCTTTGTTTTTTATTTGACTGCCTTTTGTACAAAGACAATGCTTGCTGAAACGGCTTCACAGTGATTTGATGACCTTGATCGCCACGCCCTGAATGGTCACATTGCGTTCCACCCGGTCAGGGTAGTCCGGATTCTCGGCGTGCAACAGATAAGCCTGCTTGTCGGGCAGATAGGTGACGGTTTTGAGTAAAGTTTCACGCTCGTCCACAAGTACGACGGCATAGTCGCCGTCCCTGCAGGTGTTCTGCTCACGGACAATCACAAGATCGCCATCATCTACCCTGATGCCTGTCATAGAGTCACCTTTGGCGGTGAGGATGAAGAATGTTCCGTCGCCGACAAGCGATTTTGGGAGTGGCAGTACCTCCGCAGGTTCCACATTGACTTCGGTCGGCAAGCCGCACGACACGGTACTGTCATAGCGGGCGACAGGCGTGATGTCGGTCATGATACGGGAAAGGTCGGTTTCAATGCTCCGCCTGCCGTTGTATTCGATCTCGCCGTGCGCCTTCATATCGGTCAGATAGCGTTGCACCGCGGTCTTGGATATCCCCGTACCCGCGGCAATGTCGCGCACGGTCGGGGACTTATGATGGTCAAGATAATATTCATCGATGAACGCCCGAATTTTCGTAAAGCGTTCTGCGTCCAATGCTTTCATAGACACCTCTTTCTATACAGCGGTACAATAGTACCGCATATTATTGTAGCATCACTCGCATAACTTGTCAAGAGAAAGAAGAAAAGATTTTTAATCTATTTGTTGTCGGCACACAAGCAGGAAAACTACATAGCGTTGCCCTGCCAGAGGGGTATTAGGGGAGGTATCCCCTCACAAGCGAATGTACCGAAAAACCGGTGGGAGGCATCCGGGTGGGAGGTATCATTCAGTGCTTGCTGAGAGTGAAGGACAAAAGAAAAATTCTCCGTATGCGTGCATGAAAGCCGCAAGGAACCGAATACAAACAGGAGCAAGGCGTAATTACCGATTGAAACTTTGGAAAAAAGAAAAGTCGCTCCGGTGTGTACGATCTCCGGAACGGCTTTGTCTGTCTGCGATTCTTAGCAAGCACTGAATCCGGGTGCTCATTTCATGGTGCTCACACCCGGATTCTCTTTAAGGGGACACCCCTTATACCCCGTGGTAGATGTCAGTTCTGTAATCAGATTTTAAGGAGTGCTTACGTCCTGTTTTTTTCTATGAACACCGTTCCTTGCCAGAAAGGTTTTTCTTTATTTCCTGTTATGAAGTAATCGCAGTATTCGCCACCGTTTGCCAGCGTCTGCTTTCTGTGAAGCACGCCGTGCTGAAGTGTAATCATCACTTCGTCAAGCTCGCAGAACAGCGGCATCAGTTCGGAAACACCGAGTTTCTCCGTGTAAATGCAAATCGGACAGCGGGTAATGCGATAGTAGCAGGCGCCATCATACGGCTGCCCGACGAAATCCACCTTAAAGGAGGTCGGGTATTGCTTCTCCTTTTGCGGTGTGTACCATTTGGCGTACTTGACAACACTCTTTTTGTTCTCCGCCTTACCCTTGTCGGTGTTCAGGTCGGTCTTTGCAAAATACCACTTTATATGATAGAGTGAGCGGCGCATCATTTCCTGCACGGTCGTCGGCGGAATTTCTTTTTCGCTTGCCACATACGGCGCAACGAAAGCAAGGGCGAACAACTCGTTGTACGCCATAGGGTTATCGTCACCGATATCGTCTGCCTTCTCGACAAGCTCACGATAGAGCTTTTTGCTCTTTTTCATTATCTGTGAGGCATATGCCTTGCCGTATTTCTCTGCCAGAACCTTTTTCATCGGGCTTTTGAACATCCAGAAATAAAAACCGTTGTATTTCATATCACTTTTTCTCCCGTAGTTTATTTACAGACTCAAAAAACGTAGCCCAGCCGCCGAAGTGATAGACCGTCATCGCATCCATATACCGCTCGGCAGTCTTGCGGTCGGGGCATTCCGCCACGATACGGCGGTAACTGTCAAACTGCGCGGAGATCAGAAGCCCGAGCAGTTTTTTGTCGATGACGGCAACCCCCGCCGCATGGAAGAACGTGATGCTTTCTTTGATTTTGCTTTGAACAACAGCATCAAAATAACGCTCCAGACTGCTCCCCGCACTGCGGCAAAGAAGCAAAACCGCTTCTTCATAATGCTCGAATATCAGGTGAAGAATCGCTTCGGACTCGTGCCGCATCGAGGCTTTCAGCCCCGTCGAAAAATCTGCATTCGCGCCCGAATAATAATCTACCTTGGTATTTTGAAACAAATCTTCGATTTTATCGAGAAGCGGCTTCAGCAGGCAGACAAACAGTTCATCTTTGGATTTATATCGCGTCTGTATCGCTCCAACGGTCACGCCCGCTTTTTCGGCAATCTTCCGCAGAGATGCGCCGTTATATCCTTTTTCCGAAAACTCATCCCGTGCGGCTGTGACGATCTTTTCATCAAGGGAATAATCTCTTTGTGCCATAGGTCTGCCTTTCTTAATTACATGGTAATTGATTACACTGTAATCATAACACGACAAAGCCATTTTGTCAAGTATACAGAATGAAAATCATTTTTCAAACTTCAAAGCCTTCTATCGCCATCATCGAAAACTGCAAGAGCAAGCATAAATTATTTTTTGAAAAAAACTTTTTCCAAATCTCTTGCATTTTCTATGCCGGTGTGCTATAATAACACTATTATTGATAATGGCGTTATCGATGTGAAAGGAGCGGACAATGGCAAGTAAAGATCACTCTCTTGACAGCGGCATTGCACAAGCCGCATATAAAGAATTTCTTACCTGCGGCTTTCAGAAGGCTTCGCTCCACAAGATCGCCGAGAACGCCGGCGTCACGACCGGCGCCATCTACACGCGATATCAGAATAAGGACGCACTGTTTGTCAGCCTCCTGCAAGGCTTTTTCAAAACGATGGAGGAAATCTTTTCGCCTGCCGAGCAGGAATACGAGCGGGCGAGGAAGAGCGCCCGGGCGGAGGATATTATCCGTGCCATCAACGTGGAGGAGGGCATCTATTTCCGCCTGCTGACCGAACATTATGACGACTGTACCCTGTTTTTCAGCCGCAGTGACGGAAGCTCGGTCGAGCGGATGCTAAAGGAGCTGATGGAGCGCAAAACAAAGCAAACCATTGATTTTTTCACCGAGGTCTACGGCAAAGCGCCGAACGAGGATGCCATCCGGTTGCTGATGGGCTCGCAGTTTTGGTATTTCCGGCAGCTGCTCGGCGAACACCTCGAGGAAAATCAGATGTTTGCCTGCCTCCGGTCCATTCTCGACTTCTTCAACGCCGGCTGGCGGCAACTGTGCGACACGCTGAAATAAACAGAAACAGCCGAAAGTTTCGGGCGGTTCCCACTCCGCCCGTTTCTTACGGCAAACAGTTAGGCTCTGCTAACCAACAGAAAAGAGATAACCATGATAGATTTTGAATTTGAATTTCAATACGCGGAAGAAAAAACTCCGGTACTTCGACAGACCGCCGGAAGCATTCCGAAGGGACGCTGTGTAGTGCTTTGCGGAAGCAGCGGATGCGGAAAATCCACGCTGCTCAGATGCATCAACGGGTTGATTCCGCAGTTTTATGAGGGAGAGTTAAAAGGTTTTTGCCATCTTGCAGGCAAAGACACCGACGGACTTTCCATCGGCGAGATCGGCGAGCTTGCGGCATCGGTGTTTCAGGATCCGCGAAGCCAATTTTTCACCGTGAACAGCTCAAATGAAGTGGCATTCGGGCTGGAAAATCACGGTCTGCCGCAGGAAAAAATACGACAGAGAGTGGACGAAGCATTTCGCGTCTTTCACCTCGAGCGCCTGAAGGGCCGCAATGTTTACGAGCTGTCGAGCGGCGAGCGCCAACTTATTTCCATTCTTTCGGCGTGGGCAATGGATACGGACATTTTCCTTCTCGACGAGCCGACGGCAAACCTGGACTTTACGGCGACACAGCAGTTAAAAAATATTTTGCTTACGCTGAAAGCACAAGGCAAAACCCTCTTGCTAAGCGAGCACCGGCTCTACTATCTTGCCGACATTGCCGACGAATTTTGGGTCATGGCAGACGGTGAAATCAGACACAAATACACTTCATGGGATGCAAAGACACTTTCACAGGAGCAACTGCGTGCGCTCTGTCTGCGCACACTTAATCAGGAGAATATTCCCGTTCCGGAAAAAGCATCTCCGCCGCATGATGCGCCGCAGGCACTTACAGTTTCGGATGTGCGCTATACATACGGTGGAAAAGATAGAGCCATTCTCTCCGGCATGAGCTTTTCCGTCCGCGAGCATGAAATCGTCGGATTGGTGGGCGCCAACGGCTGCGGAAAAACCACGATAGGCAAGGTGATTGCGGGGCTTTACCGTCCTTCCGGCGGCAGAATTGCGCTTTTCGGTAAGGCTCAAAAGCCCAAACAACTCCAAAAGAAAGTTCTGTTCATCATGCAGGAAGCCGAGTTTCAGTTTTTCACAAATTCCGTTCTGAATGAACTGCAATACGGGCATACAATAACGCCGGAATTTGAAAAGCGAACGGAAGAAATCCTCAAAAACATGGGCATGTGGGAATGTCGTGACCGCCACCCGTTTTCCCTGTCCGGCGGGCAGATGCAGAAGCTGACGCTGATGATGGCATACCTTTCCGACAAGCCTATCGTCGTGCTTGACGAGCCGACTGCGGGACAGGACGCCGAAAGCCTTGCGCGCTGCGCTGCGCTTATCCGCAAAATGAGCAAAGAAAAGACCGTCCTCATTATAACGCACGACCTCGAGCTGATTGCAGGTGCCTGCGACCGCTGCATCGGGCTGGCAGATGGGCGCGCCGAAACGGAATTTTCCGTGCGGTCGGTGCGGGAACTGCAAGCAGTGCGGCAGTATATGGAGCGTTTTTATCCTGCCGCTATCCCGCCTAAAAAGAAGCACCGGGAGCTGTTTCACCCTGTGACAAAGCTGATCTTCTGGCTCGCTTTGCTGGTGGTGATATCCACCTCGGATAATCATCTCGTCTATGCCGCTTATACGGCGCTGATTCTTCTGACAGCCGTCGACGGTTGGCTCGGCACGGCACTCGCGGGCGGTGCGAGCTTCGCGGTGCTGTGGACGGCAAACGCACTGTTCCCGAACACTGTATTCTCGTTTATGCTGGTGCTGTTTCCGCGCATTATCGCCATCGGCATTTCCATGCGGACGCTCATCGGGCGCAACGAGGCGAGTAGGACATTGGCGGCACTGCGCAATCTGCACCTGCCGGAGCGTTTCATTATGATAGTCGCCGTGATCTTCCGTTTCTTCCCGGTGCTGTCGGGGGACATGAAACTGCTGCGGCAATCGATACGCACACGTGGCGCATTTGTGACACCGTGGCAGAAGCTGCGGGCACTTCCGTCCTACATCGAAATTCTCACGGTTCCCATGGCTCTGCGCGTCATCCGCATTGCGGAAACGCTCTCCGCCTCCGCCGAGACGCGCGGCATCGACCTGCGGCGGCGAAAGAGCAATTATATCTCGCTTCGTTTCTCGGTGTGGGACGTTGTGTTCTGTGCCCTTCTTGCGGCGGCGGTCGCCGTCGGCCTTATTGTGTGACAACTGCCACGCGTGGCTTTCAAAATAAAAAATACAGTATATAAAAGGAGTCTTTACCCATGAAAACCGCAACTACAAACAAACTGAAAATCAAGGACATCATCACCATTGTCCTGCTTTCGCTCATCAACGTCGTTATCTTCTTCGCCAGCTCGCTTTTGTATGCGACGCCGATTACAATCATACTCATGCCCGTCTTCTTCGCGCTGCTTGAGGGCGTCGTCTACTTCATAATCGGCACAAAGGTGAAAAAGCCCGGCGCAATTCTCATTTACAGCATCGTCCGCGCTATTATGGGCGGATATCTGCCGTATATCATACTCTTCATCCTCTCCGGCGTTATCGCAGAGTTGCTGCTCTGGAAGATAGGCTACGGCAACGGAAAAGCACTGACTGTCAGCTACATCATCAATCAGGTGTTTGCCGCTTTCGGAAGCACTGTCATTCCTTATGCGATTGCTGCTAAAGCAATGGCGGATCAGGCAGTGTCCGACGGTCGTCAGGACAACATTCTGAAGGCTTCCGAGATTCTTCGGTCGTGGTGGTCGGTCGCTCTGGTTGCGGGCGTGATAGTTGCCGCATTTATCGGTGCTATGATCGGCAGACGTATCGTAAAGAAGCATCTTGCAGCGTAATTACATATCTGAGGAGTTATCCATGAACAAAACCTCTGAACAAAAGCGCTCCGCCGCCTCGTGGCTGATGGAGCTGGCACAAGGCAGGCGGGGCGAATATGCCCTGAGTATTTTTGCGGCGCTGCTCGGCGTTGCCTGCTCGCTTATCCCGTATTTTATCATCATCAAAATAATCACCGCGCTGGTGAACGGCACGGCGGAACTGTCCCGCTGTCTTGTGCTCTGTGCGTGGATGGCGGGCTTCTGGGTGCTGCGCTATGTGCTGCACAGTGTGTCCACTTCGCTTTCCCACCATGCCACATTTTGTGTGCTTGCCAACACCCGCACACGGCTGCTCGACAAGCTGGCAACACTGCCGCTCGGCACCGTGCTTGACCGTTCCTCCGGCTCGTATAAGAACATCATCGTCGAACGGGTCGATTCCATCGAAACGACCCTTGCTCATCTGCTACCGGAAATGACCGCCAACATCGTCGGCGCGCTGGCGGTTCTTGTATTGCTGTTTACCCTGGACTGGCGCATGGGACTTTCCATGTTCATCGTCCTACCGCTCGGCATTCTCTGCTTTATGTCCATGTTCAGCGGATACAATGAGAAATTTCAGCGCACCGTCACCTCGACAAAAGCGCTCAACGACACCGCCGTGGAATACATCGGCGGCATTGAGGTCATCAAAGCTTTCGGGCAGTCGAAAACAAGCTATGCGAAGTTCGTTTCCGCTGCCAAAGAGGGCGCGGACTGCTTTATAGATTGGATGCGCGGCAGTCTGTTCGGTCAGGTCGCAGGCATGGCGATATTCCCCTCGACGCTGCTCGGCATTCTGCCGGTGGGGTGTCTGCTCTATGCGCATGGCACGCTCTCGGCGGGGACATTTTTGACTGTTATCGTCCTGTCCTTCGGTGTTATGCAGCCGCTCATCACCGCCTTTTCCTATACCGACGATATCGCACAGGTCAAAACCATAGTCGGCGAGGTGGCGGAGGTGCTGTCCGGCGAGGATATGCAGCGTCCAACGACGGCGGAAAAGCTGCCGGCCGACAACGCCATCGAGCTGAAGGATGTCCGCTTTGCCTATCACGACAAGGAGGTACTGCACGGAGTCAATCTACACATTGCCCCGGGGACAGTCAATGCTCTTGTGGGCCCCTCCGGCAGCGGAAAGTCCACCATCGCCCGGCTTGTTGCCTCTCTTTGGGACGTGAAGGACGGCGCGATCGAGCTGGGCGGCGTGGACATCCGAACCCTGCCGCTTGGGGAGTGCACAAAGCGCATTGCCTATGTGTCGCAGGATAATTACCTGTTTGACCTTTCTGTCATGGACAATATCCGCATGGGTAAAAAAGGCGCGACCGACGAGGAAGTCATCGACGCAGCGAAAAAATGCGGCTGCCACGAGTTCATCATGGGGCTTGAAAACGGCTATCAGACGGTCTGCGGTGCATCCGGCGGTCACCTGTCCGGCGGTGAGCGGCAGCGTATCTCCATTGCCCGCGCCATGCTGAAGGATGCACCTATCGTCATTCTGGACGAAGCGACGTCCTACACAGACCCGGAAAACGAGGCGGTCATTCAATCCGCACTTGCTCATTTGGTACAGGGCAAGACGCTGCTGGTCATCGCCCACCGGCTGTCCACCATTGCGGACGCCGATCAGATCATTGTTGTCAATCAAGGCAAGATCGAAGCGACCGGCACGCAGACGGAGCTTCTTGTTTCCTGCCCGCTTTATCAAAACATGTGGGAAGCCCACATCAGCGTCAAGGACGATGGGGAGGTGGCGTAATGCTCAAGACACTGAAAAAGTTCTTTGCCTTCTGCGGTGCAGATAACCGCAAGCTGTTTATAACGTCTATCTGGCTTGGCGTGGTCAGCGCCATCTGCTCCGCCATGCGTATTCCGGCAGCCGCCATCGTGATTCAGGCGCTGCTGGAGAAGAACGTCACGATGGCGACTTTATGGATAAGCCTTGGCATCATCGTGGTTTCTCTGATCGTGACCATCGTCATCAACATGAAGGCCACCATGCTGCAAACCATAGGCGGCTACCGAGCCTGCGCCAACAAACGCATCGAAATCGCCGAGCACCTGCGCTACCTGCCTATGGGCTGGTTCAATGACAACAGCCTCGGCGAGGTCACGTCCGTCACCACCAACACCATGGAAAACATGGCGAATGTGGCTACCCGCGTGGTAATGGTCACGACCCGCGGCTTTCTGACCTCCGGCATCATCGCAGCGATGATGTTCCTCTTTGACTGGCGTATGGGGCTTATTACGCTGGCGGGACTGCTGCTGTTCTTCGCCGTCAACGCCGCCATGCAGCGGGCGGAGCAGGCCCTTTCCCAGCGGAAGTTCAATGCCGACGAGCGGCTTGTGTCCAAGGTGCTGGAATATGTGCAGGGTATCGCCGAGGTCAAGAACTTCGACCTGACCCACGATTCCGCCACGCAGGTACACGGCGCAGTGGAGGAGGCCCGCAAGGCTTCATTCGGAATGGAGATTCCGTCGGTGCTTTATATGCTGGCACAGTTCGTCGTCAACAAGCTGACCGGTGTTGCTGTCTGCGCTGCCGCAATCGTATTCTATTTCAGCGGCACAATGGCGCTGACGAACTGCCTTTTGATGCTCATTTGCTCGTTCATTCTCTTTGAGCAGTTGGATTCTGCCGGGAGCTTTTCGTCCCTGTTCCGCTCCATCGACATCGGCGTAGATAAGGCGAGCGCCATTTTGAATGTAGAGCCTATGGACATTGACGGCGAGGAGCTGACGCCCGAGCGGGAGGACATTACTCTCTCCCATGTGGATTTCTCCTACGACAGCAAGCCCATCCTGCACGATGTATCGTTGACCATCCCGCAGAAAACCACCGTCGCCATCGTCGGCCCCTCCGGCTCCGGCAAGACCACTCTCTGCAACCTCATGGCACGCTTCTGGGATGTGCAGGGCGGCAGTGTAAGCCTCGGCGGGCACGACGTGCGTAAGTACAGCTACGACAGCCTGATCCGTAACTTCTCCTTTGTGTTCCAGCGGACCTATCTGTTCTCGGACACCATCGCCAACAATATCCGCTTCGGTAAGCCCGACGCCTCCATGGAGGAGGTGCAGGCCGCTGCAAAGAAGGCGCGGTGCTACGACTTTATCATGGCGCTGCCGGACGGCTTTGATACCGTCATCGGTGAGGGCGGCGCGACCCTTTCCGGCGGCGAGCGCCAGCGCATTTCCATCGCCCGGGCGATTATGAAGGACGCACCCATCATCATTCTGGACGAAGCGACCGCCAATGTGGACCCCGAGAACGAAAAGGAACTGATGGGAGCCGTCGCCGAGCTGACGCACAACAAAACGGTCATCATGATTGCTCACCGGCTGAAAACCGTGCGCCATGCCGACCAAATTTTTGT
>ULWY01082288.1_pt1 | contig 12227 bp, 10 predicted proteins | sample 1960761 | NCBI WGS metagenome assembly ULWY01 (sample SAMEA4835824, study PRJEB28245) | human gut metagenome | biome: gut microbiome; material: fecal sample | place: Denmark | collected 2008
ATAAAGATTTAAGCGTATATTCTGACATCATTATATCAAAATTACGCTAAGATTCCGGCTACCATTGTTCGAAACATTTATATTTGGAACAGCTCTGCAAAAAGATGTAACATCTCTTTCCGAAGCAAATAGAGTATTACTTCCTCTCGCACCGCAAACAGAGCCCTTCGGTTCAAGAAATAGGAGCTTTGATAATTTTATCGTCAACCTATTGGCAGCATATTGCGACTTTACAAAGAAGCTGTGTATCAATATTACTAGAACGATTGATACACAGCTCGCATTGTTTTGAATTCGTGGAACTCACGTTATTTAATATATGGTTTAACTGCGTCTATGCTCCATGCGTAGTTGAGATTCGCCTGTGAGCCATCCGCGAATGAACCAGAAGTAATACCTACGACTTCTCCGTATTCATTGATGAGAGCACCACCACTGCTACCATGGTCAATGAGCGCGCTAATTTGCATTAGATAGTCAGCCCTCCATTGAGACACTTCACCAGAAGAAAAAGTGTTTTCAAGACCACGTGGACTTCCGATGGCATACACTTTTTCACCAATTTTTGGTTTATCACTAGCAATAGGAATATAGTTCGTGTTCTCGCAATCTACACGGAAGAGAATGAAGTCAGACTCTTCGTTTTTAGCTAGTATTTCTGTCACTTTGTAGGCAGTATCATCCCCAACCAATTTTATTTGTTCCATACCAATACCAGTTCCTTTGAATACATGATAGTTGCTTACGGCAAGGCCATCGTTATCAATAAAGAAGCCAGAACCTTGGAATATATTAGAGCCATCACTCGTAAAAACCATGAATACAGCACTGCCATAGCGATCGAAAATTTGCGATCCGTCAAGCTTGTCATTAGAACGCTTGTTTACTATCTTACTTCTTCTCGATATTGACCGAGATGTTTCCCGATCATGGCGTTCTGCTATTGTCGTTCCAGGACGTTCATGGTCACGTCGATGACCAGACTTATGAGCACACGAAATAAATAGCAGTACTGTCAAACATAGTATTGCAGCGCAATATTTAGTTATCTTTCTTTTCAGCATCTTCAATAATGTTTTTAGGGATAATGTGAATAACGAAACGTTGGTTGTCAACCTCTTTAGAGCCTCTTTCACGCATGAGAGTAGCATCCAACTGTTTGAAACGTTCTGTGTCTTCACCACCTGTGTAGCCGAAATTGTAACGTCCGTCTCCACTACCAGCAATTTGGATTTCACAATTCGCTCCAAAATCTATGTGGCAAATATCCTTCCAAAACTTCATGAGTGTAAGCGCACGTTGGAAGCTCCAGTCGTAGTTTGCATCAGTAAAGTTTTGGGAGTTACGAGAAGCTTGTCCTTCAATGATAAGTAGGTATTGGTTGCTTTTGTTTCTATCAAGGAACTCCTTGATTTCTGTGCCAGCCTGATGAAGACTTGCTGTGTCTGCTTGAAGGTCGGCAAGCCTATATTTCGTTTCATTGAAGAAACATCTTACATCTAGAACATACTTTTTATATTTGACTTTATACGAAAAGTTTTTTGAGCGGCCAAGCTCCTTCGTCGATGCTTCCACCTTTTTAATTTCTTCAAGCTGTCTCTCTGTTGCCTCCATTCGCTTGTGCAATAGTACAATGACAAGGACAAAGAGAGTCAGCATAATGAAGAAAAGGCTCGTCATCAAGTCTGAGTAACTTGTCCAAAAAAAAGATTCTTTCTTTTCTGCCATATCCACCTTACATACTTACTGTTGTGTTTGATTTGCATTTGGTGCAGCTACTGGTTTCTGAGCATGCTGTAGCTGAACGCTGTCGCTGCCAACAGGTGCAACTATCGTGGAATCAATGTCTTCCATAACGTCAGCAGTTTCAGTAACTGCATATTTATAGTCATCAGAGAACCAAATATTATAAATAGTATTCGATATACATGCCATAGTAATTATGATGACAGAAACAACAATTGTCCATTTCATCCATCCTGGTAAAACCTGTGGAATCGCATACGGCGAAGTATTCTCTTTAGAAGATAACAATGTCAGCTCTTTTGCAGTTCTTGTCATCGTTCCGTTGACTTGAGAAGCCAATGTACTATTTGAACTCTCCATCCTCTCAATTAGTTTGTCCAATTTACCAGGAATAGCTGCGATTTCGGCCAGCTGCTTTTGCAGCATAGGAATCTGATTTAGCTCAGCACTAAATTGAACACGAAGTTCTGTATTGAAGCGTTCAAAAGATTCCCTCTCGTCAGCAATGATTCTCTTAAACTCTTCGGCTTGTTGAACAAAAGTTGAATTGAGTTCGTTCGTATTTGTGCTTGCGGTTTCTTTAAGAGTGTGCAGTGCACTTCTCAAAGCGACATCCACATCGGCAGAATCTTTGGCGATTTCAGCTTTATGACGCATGAAAAATTGCTGTATTTCTTCCAAAACATGCAGACGATTGGCTTCTTGTTCGAACTGGGTTGTGAACGTATGTATAGCATCCGTGTAACCATGAATGTCATTCAGATATTCATTAAACTGTTCCAACTTATCTGTACATTCTTTCAGCTCTTCAAGAACTCGGACATTGGCCTTGGCCATCTTCATTACGTCCATATCATGCACTGCCTTAATAATGTCACCTTGGATACGATAGGACTCGTTTACTTCACGCAATGCTCCTCGCAGCGAAGATGTATTCTCTGCAAAGGTGTTGTTAAACTTATTGAGGTTCTTCACCAAACGATTAAGGGCATCCGATGTATCTGATGGAAGCTCAGGTAAAAGCTTGGCTTGGAGCCAAGCAAGGAATGTGTTTTTTCCTGACTCACCTTGAAGTTTATACCTCTTAAATAAAAGAGAGGCAATGGTGGTCAGCAAGATTCCCATGATACTTGCGAACATTGCCCAAGCCACACCAGAAAGGAGATCATTAACACCTTCAGCAGCAGTGCCGAAATTTCCAGAACCAGATGACAGAAGATCAGTGATACTACCTGTAATAAGCAGAGAACTAAGACCGACAATCACACCTGCCATTGTACCAGCAAGGCCACAATAAAGTGGCGTAGGTGTCAATGTGTTAATGTCATTTTCCACAGAATCGCAATGGCGGTCCACAGCATCTTTAAGAAGCGAGAAATCAATCACAGATCCTGAGTTATTCTCAAGATACTTGTTGATTGAGTCCTTGATGGATACAAACACGTTGTTGCCTTGTCCATAAATACCCAAGACGAAATTCGTCTCGGGATCATGCGCAATGCCCCATGAACGTTCTTCAGCGAAGATTTTTTTGTACTCTCTCATACGGAGTACATTCTTTATGAAAAAGAATATCTGTAGCAGGATTATAACTGCCACAATTATTGGAACTAATAGTGACATTTTACTTCAACAATTGGATTTTAAGAGGTTGGTTGACTTGCCAAGTATTTGCATCTATTTTCTCGCATATACCTTCGTCTTCAACTATGAAGTCTGAAGCTTCTTTGATAGAAATTCCACTACACTCGACTTTTTGCTGCCAATCATTTCTTGACTGAATCTTATCCAAGGATATAAGATTAAACTTACCTTTCTCTGGACTAATAAATGTTATTTTGAAAACACAGCCCTCTTGATTGGAATCATATATTGTAGTGAAATACCTGTCCTTATCATTCTTGGCATATCCAATCTTTTGGAATTTGGCTTCTTTATGCGACTTCGACATATCCGAACAAGACTGTGTAGTCGGCTGCGGAGTAGCAATGTTTTGGTTAAACTGCATTATCTGCGACATTTGGCTTTCCAATTGGCGTAAGCGAGAATCTATATTAAGTGCATATGTTGTATTTGACTGTGTTGAACGAGTATTTCTCTGAGTAGACATTAGATTCTTAACATTTACTTGTAAATCCTTTATCCTTTGAGAATCTTCAATACATTTTTCAAAAATTTTATATATTTTTTCCTTTTTTATCCCTTTAGACCTAATAATGGACATAATAAGGGCAATCAAGCCAAGAACAAACGCGCCCATTGAAACATAAGCCCATGTACTTTTGGGACTCTTCAAATCATCAACTTGAGTCTTTAGTTTGGCATTCTCTTGTTGTGCTTGGCTCAACGCCTCTGCCAAAACATCAACCTTACTTACCAGTGCATTCATCAAAGTGTCTTGTGCCGCTATCTTCTTTTTAAATTCCTGCGAAAGACCTTCTATTGTTTTTGCTGTTTCCTGCTGGTTTATTTGAGGTTTTTCGTCCTCAAATAAACAACAAGATGACATCGCCATAATGGCGGTTATACAGATTATTATACTAAATAACTTTTTCATTAGTTTGGATTTTCTAAGTAATACTCTTGTATCTTACTTGATAGAGACTGAAGGACTCCCTTAATTGGATAGAACGTGATAGCATCCTCAATTTGGTTGTCCTTATTACCAGATTCCTTGATAGAGAGTTTTATACCCTTGTCAAGATAAGTTTCCAAATCCTTCGTACATTCTTCTTTAGCAATCTTCATCGTGACATTATCAACTCCGAAGTTATTGTCTAGATTAAATACAGACGGAATTTCAGTTAAAGCAAAATTGAAAAAATCTTTTACTGTATTCACAATTTCTGCCTTACTGGTATCAGATATTGAAGCGTAAGTATCGCTTACACCTACGAATTTACCTGAAGAATCGCGGAGAACAAGCGTTTCAGGTTCTTCATTATAGGATTCAGCAGCAATCAGGCCACCTTTACAGGTTGATTCCTTGGGGTTAGAACCCTGTTCTAATCCAAGAATATCAAGGGCTGAGCCATATTCTGTACCCAATACCTTCTCAAAGATAATTTTGGTATACTTGCCAAGAATATTCGAGTCAGAAGAAATAATGCTTATAATTTTGCTACCGTTACCGCTAAATGCAATGTGTCTCGGTACCTTAAGACATTTAGCTTTTACTATCTGTGCTATGTGATAGATGATGGCCGTGTAGAAGATAATAAACACTACCTTAAATTTGGTATCATTCTGAAGAATCTTGTTGAAGTCTATATTATTGCTAGCAAGACCCTTGGTCGCTGAGTTGTCTTTCAAAGAGAACAGGAACGAGGCCATATTCGCCGGCTGTCCTAAATTGCTATTGAAAATATTGACGAGCTCATTCAACTCTGGCTTAGACTGAAGCAGATCAAGTATGTCATTCTTGAACCAGTCCACAATTCCATTGTTTGGGTTGATATCGGAGAATGAATCCTCGAACAACGAATTAGCAGCGAACTTAAATGAGGTAATGTACTCCACTTTTCCGTTAGAAGAGAAGGCAATATCGGTAGTTCCACCACCAATATCTACATTAACAAGATTAGTAGCAGTGGCATATCTTCGGAAATAGAATTGTATTGGAGCAACAGACTCAGAGAGACTTCTTGTTACACCATCACGATTGAACAATTCGGTGTAGGAGTCATTCCATGCAGCACGCAACTGGGCAAGACGGCGCGGTGACATGCTATTCGGATAGAACCATGTGATTTTCGTCCGTGCTAAGTTACCATTATTTGCAATAACTTTATTACGGATAATCATCATAATATTTCGGATGTATGCCTGCATTGCAGACTGAGCATTTGGCTGACTGCTCCACTTGATATTTACCATAGGTTTCGCATTATAGGCGATGCCCAACTTCTTATTGTAAGTAATATCGAAGTTTATCAGTCCAAATGTTCTGAGTTTCTCAGTCCAATCTGTTGATTTTGCATATGACAATGCTGTTCGAGTTGGGAACGAGAAATCCGAATCTGTACCAACAACGGCTGGCATAAAGTCACGGACTATCAAGTCATTCTCATCAATCAAATCCAGAGGAATCAGTTTACCATGAATTTCACGATATGACTGTACAAATAATGTACATAAGATTGCTTCAGAATCTCTGTAATTAAAGGGATCAGAACAATTGCTGTCTGACTTTTTGAATTCAATGTGAGTATTTGATGTACCTAAATCGACAGCAAATTCATAATCTTCCAAACCCTGATGAACAAGGAAGTTGGGAATGATAACGTTACTAACACCATTCATCTTCTGAAACTCTGATGAAATCAAAGTTACTGTTTTGAATGGTGTATGTCTCAGCCTTAAAGTCAAATAAGCCTTTCTTTTTATTTCTACAATCAACCGGTATATCTCGTATGACTTCTCCTTCGCGATAGAATTCAAAACGGAACTGGTTGGAGAAAGTACTAACACAAGACACAGTATATATAGCATCATCTTCATTTTGGAACTTCATAGCAGGCATAACCAAACCAGTGAAGTCGAAGGATGTCATTCCACCAGAATTCTGTGTTTCAGATACATCAGCTTTGCGTTGTGCGTAGTATATACGCTGGTACTCTATATATGAAATATTGCCATTACCTTTAATAGGAATACGAATAATAACGTTGACCGAGCCTCCTGCGATAGTTTCCATCTCAAATGCCGGTTTACCATCTAACATTGGCGAGTTGAGCGTTTCTATTGAGAAATACTTGAAATAAAGCGGTTTGATAGGAAGTAGGAACGATGTCATTTGTTCCACATCTTTAATATTACCATCAAAGAAATACTTTTTATTTAAAGTGTGTGGTACTTTGACAATGGTATCTTCCAGGAAATCGCTGATGGTGAGGTAGGCAAACGTTGAGCCGTCATAAGGAAGTTTTCGGTGTTCTATGTCTGTAATTCTCGGCTTGTAAGGAGCCTTATTCGTGTTTCCCCAAGTACCATTAGCATATTGCATGGCTGCATATTTATTCCCTGCCTCAACAGGAAGGACAAGAGGTTTTGATCCAGCAACAATACGCTCAGGACGTATGGTGAACTCGTTTTCAATCTGCCCAATGCTTTTCTTCTTAAACAGAACCGTACCTAACACCTCTACTTGATTGATCTGCTGATTAGCTTGAACGTCTATGAGAGAGAAATCCCTGGCATTAGCAGCCGTAATCCCATTCAACTTGTTTTTGACGAGCGTGTCATTTATAGCCCTGTATGTGAGATTAAGGTAGTTCTCAATCTCAGGGAAGAGGTTAGCGAACGATGGAATAGTTTTGCGAAGTGTCCACCATGCCTTGATGTAATCAAAATCTCTTTTGTATAATGGAGCATACTTTCCATCAAATGGGCGGTCATTATTAGCGAAGAAAATATCTTGTATATATTCAAGACTATTGGCACCACTGAAGAACAAAGTTGCAGGAGATGTTGCGCCGATGATATTTAACTCATCTGGGCCATTGGTGTAGTTCAGCAAATATATGTTCTTTAACCGGTTAAAGTTGTAAGTTATAGCATCAGAAACAAGATACTTCTCCAATGCATTTGCTACATAATAGTGACTTACATTTTGATCGTTTTTCAAAATATCAATCATCACAGTTGGGTCCCATGTGATGATTGATATCTTATCTCTGAACTTATCGATGTTAAAGAATATCTCACCAACATCCAATGAATCTGACACCATCTTATGGAAAATGGTGTTACCATCTAAATTTTCCAAGTTTTGCGAAGCTCTACGACACACTTCCTTGAAAGCGGTCTTCACAAGATCAATTCTTGCAAAAGGCGAAGGGATGGATGTTATTTCATTCTTTGCACTTGCTCCATCTGGATCCTCGATGGTGTCCCGAGCGTTGGAATTATACGGGAAAGCCGGATTATCATTCCAACCTTGGAAGGTTGTTGTACCCCCTTTATATAATCTAAATACCTTCGACATAACAATTACGCATTAAATTTATCATTAAACAACTTAGTCGTAGCAATGAAGAACATTTCAAGGAACTTGTCATTATCTTCTTTGCTGTGACATTTCTTTATTGCAGAATTCAAGCGGTCTGTCACCAAATCATAGTCAGATTTAAGACTGGCAATTCTCTTGGGTTTAACCCCTGTTACAACTTCAAATGGTTTGTCCTTTGTATTGAGGTTAAAGAGGTCTAACGAACGTTTGTTCCGTTTCATTTCACCAAGCCACTCTATAAAGTGTGCGGTCAGATCCTGTAGTTCTGACATGAACGAAGTATCATACAGACCTTTAAAATGGTCGTTATTAGCGTTAAAGTCTTTAGAAGAGTAGTAATCAAACTTATAATTCAAGCAGTTTGCCATCATCATAAATTTGGTGAGAGGAGCATAAAGAAGACGTTTTTGCTTGTCATAGAACGAATCGAAAGTGACCGAACCTGTGATGTCCTTTAATCCAAGCTCCTTGTTCGAGGTTGTAGCATATTGTTTATTGCTGAAATCAACGATAGCAGTAGCTGCAAGGAACTCAACCAAATGGGCATCATTTTGCTGAGCCAAGCCTCCCTCGTGGTTTTCATAAGTATTTGTAACATCGTCACCAAGGAAGTACAGAGCATTGATAGAATTATTCCTGCTGATATTGTTCTCATAATATGCCAAAGCAGATTTGGTCTTTGATATGAATGTAGAAGAGTCTATCTCACTTTCGTCATCATTCTTAAGTTTGAAATACGGAAGAATGGTAATAGCTCCAATCTCAGCATTGTTAATTAGGCTGTTGTTTGGGAAGTTCGTACCTGTGCGAAGAGTCTTTAATAAAAGTGGGAATCCACTTGCACCAGTTCCACCAAAAATAGAACTTATGATAAAAATTTTGTCACCAGCCCTGAAGTTGTTGGCAAAATCTTGGAAGTCATTGGAGTCAACGATTTGATTAAGTACAATACTACCAATATTCGGATTTCCCTTAAAACCAACATCCATAGACGAGCCAAGGTTCTTTTCAGAGAAGAGCATTCTCATCATAGCCTGTGAAGCCTTATCCATAGAAGGTAGATCAATAAACTGCTGGAAAGTTTTATCGTCTGTATCATTTATTCGGAGAGTATAATCTGCTAGTATTTGAGACAACTCCTTTCTGAAAAATATTGACTCGTTATTTTGGGTGAACGATAGAGCAGAATTAATAACCCTATAATTATTCATGAGGGCAACGGTCCTTGTCAAATCAGCGTTAGATGCATCGGGATCAATGATTATAGGTACGATTTCGTCAGCTCCTATGTTCACGCCAGCCGCCATCATCATAGTGAAAGAGCGTAAGACACGTGCCCCAGTTCCTCCAATTCCAAAAACATATAGTTTAGCCATGATTAAGTAAATTTATGTATTAAAATGGAGCTCGTGAACAGTTGGTGCTCCACCATTTGATAATATACGAGATTACAAAGAAAGCAATAATAGCATTAATCATATTGGTAACTCCGAAAGCCAAAATGTCATCTGTATATATAGGAAGATCTACGATTTTACCAGTCGCAGCATCCTTTTTAACCATAAGACCAGCATAATAATCTTTCAAAACCCACTGCCAGCCGACAACAAAATTAATCAGTGCGTTCACACCTAAAAAGATAAGCCAACCCCACCAGTTATTAAGACGTGGATGATTGATAATGTAATAGTAGCATACAGCTACAAATAACGAGATGACCAACATGGAAAGACCGATGCCTATAAACATGTTGTTTGTTTGCTCTATAGCAGATTCACCCCAAAGATACTCTGCAAGCTCTATTCCGAAAAAATCTTCTAGCCAGCAGTAGATACTACCAAAGAATTCGCTCATAATATATAATTTTATTTATTTTTAAATTCAAATGAGACGGAGCCATATGTAGTTGAGCTCTTATATGCTTCTGCGACGCCCTTAACGAGGGCCATAAGACCAGTTGTTTTATCAATATTATCTTTGACATTAGTACCTGTCGTTTCGTCGGAATTTGAAATCCAAGTAGCCAGATAAGGATAAGAGAATGTCAACGCTTCAGACTTCAAGGTTTCGGGATTAGATATCTCAAGTGTGATTACATGACTGTAGGGACTGGAAGCGTCTGTTACATCGTTGACAGATGCCACAGTAACCTGCTTTGGGTTTGCAGACCTGTATTGAGCGATATTTTTACATAAATCGCTGCTTTGCAAAGAACCTCTCAAATTAACAAGTACTTCAACATCGATTTTTCCAGAATGATTCGTGACATAGGTGGATTTTGCGATATCAAAAGGTATTTTTTGCGATGTAGCATAGGCACAGTATTCTTTAATGCCTCCAATAATATTTTCAACAGGAGCTTTCTTATTGAACTTAGCCAAATATCGTTGGTCACCGATAACCCAAATGTAGTATGGTCTTTTCACATTCCTAAGAAGTTCTTTATTATTATGTCCACAATACCAATACCCATCAAACTTAGATTCAAGCTTAATTATTTCAACACCTAGATTAGGATTTGCAGCAAGTGCCTCGTTAAAAGTGTTTTTTATGGAAACCTGACAGTTTCCCAAGAAATCAATAGCATTCTGCGGAATGTCAAGAATACAGTCGGATACAAAAACAGAAACAGTTCGTTTACCATTAGCCTTTACAATTTTGTCAAAAATATCGCGAAGGTCTGTATTCCTGCGGTCACCGCCTGCTTTAGCAAAAGATTGAGGAGTAAGCTCCTTAATATATGAATTTAACACACCATTATAGGGGATAATTTTTGAATTGATATAATAGAGCGAGCATGAAGTGGTTAACCTCTTTAAATCGCTTACATAATCAAAGACTGCATCTTTAAGATTAGAACCAGCACACATGTATGCATCCATACTACCTGAATTTTCGACATAAACTTTTAGCTCAATAGAGTCCTTAACTTCACTTGGAGTAGTAACAGGGTTCCATTTCAGTTTAATCTTACTTCCTCCACCTACACAGGTTGAGACAATCGCAATAATAATAATTGTACAGATGGCTACGGGAATGATAATTTTCTTATTCATGAGAAGCTTATTTTAACTCTTTAACATAAAACCCCTTCGCAGTGTCTCGACAGGCGACCAAGCCCTTTGTAACAACAACAATGGAGTTTTATCATTTCTGTTTTTCCTATCGGCAGGTGGTCTTTGTCGAGAAATATCCAATCGTTTCTTTTTAAGACAGAGATATTTGGATACAAAGATACACATTTTTTGCTAATTCCACTTATTTTAACACGAATTTGACGAATTGTAAGTTTTGCGAATTTGGAGATTAGAAAAATGGTTATAGCCTTATAGTGCTGATTTATAAAGATTTATAAAAAAAAAAACAATCGCTATGATTAGCGTAAGAAAATCATAGAATTATTTTTATATGATAGATAATTTAACTGCGTTGATTTTATATTTTGAAGGTTTTTAATGCAATGAAGTCAAAATACACACTTAAACCTGTCATAAAGTGCACAGGTATCACCGTGCTTAATTCCCAAAAAGTCATATATCATTGTTATGATGAATGATTGACCCGCAATCAGCATTGTTCATAATTAGCAAAACTCATGAATAACAAATTAACATCGCCACATACGATTAATTATTAATGTAAAACCGGCACTTATCTTTCGGTACATTTTCATACTTATAAAGCAGTGTTTTTAGAGAAAACGTGGAATACAACTTATAGTTTTTCTTGACTGTATTTTGACAAAATATTTTCGTAAAAGAGATGTGAATGGATGTTAAATAGGATGTGATAGAGGTCGGTTCGGGCTGTAATGTCTTTTGATATACCCTATAACGTAGTCCGGAAGAATACATTTTGTGTTCTGATAATGCCCATTTCGTGATGCAATTAAGCCCATATTAGGGTGCGATATGGTGCTTTTCGACCTCTGAAATGGGCCATTTCGCAAGGTGAAATGGTGCTTTTTGCAAAGCGGAGAAATGGTTCTTAAACATAAAATACTGCTATTCAATGGATTACGTAAAGTGTTCATAATTCGCGTATTTGCGGTCGAGGGAGAGTCTGCTCGCAAATACGCGCTTATTTTTTGGGGTATAGTGGGAAACTGAGACGGAAAAAGCGAAATGTGGTTATAATTTGAAAGTGTGGAATATTTGGGTCATTCGGGAAGAAGAGGATGGCGTTTATTAGGGAGCGGAAACGTAGTCGGTCTATTGGAATTAGACTCAGTGGGGGTTTACTGAGGAAAAACAGTGGTTTACTGTTTTGTTGTTGAACAAACTTTATAATATTATTGGAATGATACAGGATAGAGGTCGGCAGGGACAAATTCGGGGGAACAAGGTTTATATGATTTGTGGGGGCGCTTGTTTTTCGATATCTTTTCATAAGACAGGAGGCGGATCGGATATATCAAAACTTAAAAAACGGTGGTTCTTTATTTTGTCATTGAGCTCGACCTTTGCTATCT